>ERZ1066135.3-NODE-3-length-292615-cov-11.816841_pt1 | contig 292615 bp, 251 predicted proteins | sample MGYA00382782_ERZ1066135 | MGnify/ENA primary metagenome ERZ1066135 (study PRJEB33369, sample SAMEA5778365) | biofilm metagenome | biome: Industrial cooling water; feature: Water cooling tower basin; material: Biofilm | place: United Arab Emirates | collected... | reverse complement strand
TATACTCAGGCACAAGAAGCCAGCGCTCAATACCTGCACACAACTCTTGCGCCAGACTTACTAATTTTATATGCTTGCGCTATTGGGGGGCAAAGAAAGGGCACAAGCGAGACGCTTGCGCCAGTGGGGGGGCAGTGTGAAAAACTTTTTACAAGCCTGAAATTTGGGGATAAAAAAATATTTTCTTTGGTGTGGTGGCATCTGCGGCGAAGCTGCAAGCTATCACAAACAAAAAACCGCAGCGATTGCTGCGGCTTTGTTTTTTATTCAGCTATCCATGCACTTTTATCATGGTTCGTAATAATGTAAAATTTTCTACTTCCAGTTAAGCCAAATAAAATACTATCAACTTTGAAAAGGGGATATTTAAAAGTGGTATCTTTTTCGTTAATCTTTAAATGTATTACTGAACTATCTTTTTTCTTTTTGTAGCTGCCTATTGGATACCCCAACACAACATCTTTATTTACCAATGAATCATAATAAGTAAAATCATTATCAATTGTCAGGCTGAATACTAAATTGTGTTCCGAAGTTCTGAACAAAACTGTTTCATCTTTTGAAAGAGTATTTTTTTTCTCCCCTCCACATTTATAAAACCCTATGACCGCCAAAAGAAAAATATACCGTAACATATTATTGGGTTTTATTTTCTAAATATTTTACTTTAACTGGAATAGGAATAGGCATACCACTCGGAACTAAAATCCATTTCGTTTTGACTGGAGAGTTTTGGTTTAGATTTCCGTTTTGATATTGATTATACATATACTCGTACTGGTCTTTGGTAACCTGCCTGGCATTTCCAAGAGGATTTCCTGCTTGTGCTACATACCAAGATTGACTCATTAGATTTTGCCCTCGTTGTGATACAGGCACATCGGAGTATCCTCTTTTGTCTGTATTATCAGACCCAAATGTCTTTCCATGTGGGTGGTGTAATTTTCCTGTATGACCTACTTCGTGGGGTACTGTTCTTGTATTATCACCTCCCTTTATTATTTCATCTGCAAGAGTTTTTTCAATTCGTACATTCAATCCACCTAACGGAGCATCTGCAACGCCGTTAACTACTTTTCCATCATCTACTATCTGAAAAACGTGGTCGGTTTTTTTAATATCATCAATACTATTTGCAACGGATAAATTTACATTTATATTAACCTGTAAGTTTTCATTGTCTTGTCCAAAAGCTGTTCGGATTTGAAATGCCATTTGATTTTTAAATTTCTCCATATCATCTTTGGAATAAGAGCTTGATGAGTTGTTATAAACTTTACCATTCATAGTAATGTCAAAAACGGTTTTACCATCAACTTCTCTCATGCTGATTATCCAATCCCTGCCGTCAGGGTCTATCCGAAGAATTGGGTTATTATCAACATAACAATAAGGGCTTGAAAAATGATGTTTTTCTGCTAATGGATCGGATTGCCAAAATCTTCCTAATTGTGGATCTTGCATCCTTGCATCATAATCATACAACTCAAGCCCTGAGCCGTCTGTAAATTCTTTAGATTGCAATTCTTTAGAGTTGTAAAGAAGTTTGTTTTGAAGTGTGTTAGCGGCACGGCTGGAGATGCCTTGCATAACAAGTCCGAAGGGATAGTACTCATTGGTTTCTAAAAGCGGGCCTCGTACATGGGTTACCTGCAGATTGTCAAAGAACACATCAATGTTGGGCGTTTCATTGCTTACGTAAATATACAAATATCCGCTCTTGCTTATGGGCAGGTTGTTAAAGATATGGGTGGTATACACATCACTGTTGCCCACCTGTGCAAAACCGCTGCTGCTGCTCACGTATTTAAACTGCTCGTCAAACAATATCCAGTTTAAATAGGCTTTGGGTTTGGTGCCGCCGGGGCTTTGGCCGTTTAAAAAATTAGTTACACCGGGGCTTAGCACACCTCCACTCAGTTGTGCGGCGGTGGCTTTACCACCGCTAATGGGTGCAAAGCCATTGCTCATTGCCGTTACAATATCAGTGAGCGGGCTCACAGGTGCATTGGGTGTGGCCGTACTCTTCCACCAACTGTTGGCTCGTATGTTAAACTTATCACCGGTCATTACTTTTAATACAATACTGCTTCCTATTTTAGTACCGTTACCATTGAGCTTGTGTATGTAATTATTGGGATTGGTATATGATGTATCAACAGGCAGGCCGGGTACAGAACTTCGTAATACTCTTACATTACTGCCTGTGGGTATATTGTAAAATGTTTGTTCGGTACTTAGAGCAGCATTTTCTAAACTGGCTACGGGGTAAGCATCTGTTTGCTGCTCCTCTGTCAATACCACTCTTGTATTGCCCAGATGGTCTTTTATAAAATAATCATAGTGGAGAGACCCACCCCCACCCCCTCCCGGGAGGGGAACCCACCGCACCCTGCCTTCTTCATGTGCTATAAACTGCAGCACATCATTTTCATACACAGCACCACCTACATATAGTGTTGTTTTTACAGTAGAACCTTCAGTTACTTTTTTACTCAGTTTATTACCTGCTGCATCATACTGGTACTCCACCGTTCCTTTGTTGGCAGTGTCACTCGCTTTTACTGTAATTTTTGAAATAAGATTGAGGTAATTGTATTCTATGCCTGCACCGCCGGCAGAGGTTTCCATATCCTTATTCCTGTCACGCACAGCATTGCCATTATTATCATAAGTATAATCAACTGTAGCAGTTGTTTTACCTTGTGTGTGTAATGCAGAGGTTTTAAAATCGCCCAGCTTGCTTTGGTTATCATTTACATTATCCCTCACATTACGCAGCCAGTTACTGTTAGGTTCATACGTATAAACCAAATCATCTACCAGTACGCTGCCGCCGGGTTTCCAGCCCTTTTGCTGCATGGTAAGGATATTGCCGTTGAGGTCGTAGGTAATATTGCTTACTGTATAATCAATGGCAGTGCTGCCACCGGGTTGTGTAAATGTGGTGTTTGTCAATCGGTTTACATTATCATAGCTGTAATCATACTTGCGCTGCACACCATCACCCGCACTGCGCCAGCTTGTGCCGCTAATATTGCCATTAAAATTTTTTGCGCCATAGGTATTTACAGCATCTTTATCATAAGCCAACTCCATACTAAAATAGCGGTCTTGTACAGTTTCGTTTTGTAAATAGTTTTTGTTTACTGTAGTAAGCCAGCCACGTATATTGTAATCAAACTCCAGTGTGGTTAAAGGAGTACCACTGGCAGCGCCTGGCTTATTACCGAGTTTTTTATTTTTAGGCTGCCCCAGTGCATCATACTCCATTTGCACCGTGGTTTGCCAGTTTTTTACTACCTGTGCGCCTGCTGCCGGTGTAATGGTTATTTTCTTTTCGGTTTTTAATAAACGGCCGCCATCATCATAGGTATTTTTAGTTACGGTTACATGCGTTTGTGCATTGGTGCCGTTCTTTTGATGGCGTGCTATGAGTAGCAGCGGCTGTCCGCTAAAGCTGTATTGGGTGGTTACAATATCCACACCGCCGGTGCTGTTTTGTGTTTGTGCCTGTATTACACGGCCATCTTTATCGTAGTAAGTAATGGTATATAAGAATGTAGAAGTGCCAATAATTTTTACACGGCTGCCGGTAACCATGCCACGTGTATCAGTACTCTGTGTTACGGCATCAGCAAAGGGAAATACTGTTGGATTGGCAGGCAAAAGTTCTGTATTATCAAGAGGCGAAATGGTATTCACAAATCCATGACCTGTATTGGTGGTAAGCCAATCATAGTTATCATAAAAAGTAGCAGTAAGCTCTTCCCATGTACCGCTTAAAGCAGGATAGTTGGTACTGCTGTAAGCATTTGCAAGATGCGTACTGTGCGGAGTTGTATTATTCCACAACCCGCTTGAAGCAGGTCTGTTTAACTCATCATATTTTGTATAAAGCCATTTGCCCTGTGCTCTTAAATTACCATCCTGGCTCAGTACCAGGCGGTCTCTTGCATCATACACCATAAACACAGGCTCCGCACCAGGCACCTGCTTTACCGTCATACGGCCACGTGCATCGTACTCATAACTAAAGCACAGGTTTTTTTTAAGCGTGGCGTCAACACTTGTTGCAAAATTGCTGGGGTATAATAATTCCACTAGTTTCGGCTGCAGCACAAAACGCAGGCGGTTGAGTTCATCATACACATAGTAGGTACAAATCCATCCGTTATGATTCACAGCAGGGTTATCACTTACCTGCAGCTTGCGTAAAATGAGTTTTCCTTCACGGTCTTTATAGGTAATAATCTGTTTACCATGCTCATCATACACGGTTACTTTAAACAGTTCATCAGCAGGGTATGCAGCTCCTGCCACAGGTAAGCTGTTATTAATGGTAAAGCGGCGCACATCTTCATTCAATGTATTAAAGCCGCTCAAGGGTTTCAATGTTTTACCATTACCGGGTTGCCATGTTTGACCGGGTGCTCCTGTTTCTACAGGCCGACTGTAGGGGCTAAACTCCAGATGATTTTGTGCAAAAGGCATGATGTCTTTCTGCACAGTAACCGCACCGTTAGAGGGGTTATAATAATTAGCCTGATCCGTAAATACATTGGTTTGATAAGCACCGTTGGTATTGGCACCTGTTTGCGTATAAGGCAGAAATTTTTTGATTTCCCTTCCATAACCGTCATACTCCACAGGGGCAATCAGGTCTTTATTACCGGGTGCAGCTTCTACCGCCACTGTTTGTATAGGTCGGCCCAGCCCGTCAAAATAACTTACCTGCTGCAGCATGCCCTGAATGTTGAGGGCATCCACACCGGCCTGCGTGGTAATGCCGCTGCGCTTTACAGTATTGCTTACAACATGGTTGCGTGTGGTGGTTACCTGTGCTTTTACGCCTGCGGTTATGATGAAAACTGCTGCTGTAAAAGACAATGTATGTTTGAGTGATAACATAAGCATTAGTTGAAAAGTGTTTATTGATTTTGACAAGGTGCAGAGGCTGAGCAAATACTGTACACAGGCGATTGATACCCGTCGCTAAACGTATATACAAAAAAGCATCTGTAGTTTTTGCCTAGTTCGCAGTTGGGTGCTACCTCATAACCAACGTAATTAATACCGCCTTGCTCACATACACCATTTACCATTCTATATCCTTGCTGTGTACAACTACAAGAGCCATAAGTGTTGGCAGCATTTTGACCGTTAGCATTAATATCCGCAATGGCTTTTGCATTGGCATCAGCCACGCTTACAAGACTCCAGTAGGTCCTTGCGGGTACTGTATAGAAATAGGCCATTCCATTGCCCTCCCATGGCTGGCAGTTATTTTTAAAAAATCTTCGACGCTGTTCTGTATTCCAGAAATAACAAAGTCCTTTAAGATTAGCAGTTGCCTGTCCGTTTGCATTTATTTCAGCAGTAGCTTTTGCATTAGCTTCGGCCTGGCTGTTAACTGATACATACTTACCGTATGGAACTACATAAGTATAAGGTTGTGCTTCGGCATCTACAGGGCATCCAATTTTTAAAAAAATACTTTGCGCTCTGGCACTGTAAAAAAGTGTTTGTGGTGATGCAGTTGTGGTATTTACAGTTCCGTAATTGTATTTGTAGTTTTTTACAATATTACCGGCTTCATCACGCACATTGAGTAACCTTTGCAAACCATCATATTCATACCGCACAATTTTATTGGCAGGTGAGCACTGAGAGTTTATTTGCCCGGTGTAATAATTGTAAGTGGTGGTGCTCATAAGGGCTTTCTCAGGATAGAGACGCAGTTCATCTATGATTTTGGGTCCGCTCACAGAAACAGAAACACTGGTTGTAACCGGTAACAAATGTTCATAGTAGATAAACCCATTAACAGTAGCACCTGTTTGTGGAGTTGCTGCAGGGTTAACAGTTAAAGGCCCGTTTGCACTCCAGTAGGAAAGGATATATTTTTGAGAAGGCAATCCGGATTTGGAGATTATATTGCCGCTGCTGATATTATAGCTGTAGTTGCCTGTAACTCCTCCTGAAGCACGGTTCATTGCAAAGCCGTTGGTACTGCTCCAGTTTCCTCCTTCATCTGTTTCAAAACTGGTATACGCTATAGCATTAGAAGCTGCGTTTACCACTTCAGCCACAGGCATATTGCCATTATAATTCCAAACATAGGATGTGGTGATATCATTGTTTTTAGTTTGTTCGGTAATAAGACTACCTGCATATTTAAATTCACCAACTTTTTTATAAGCAGGATCGTAACTAAATACATTACTGGTGTTTAAGTTTGATGGCTGAAATGAATTAAGAGGTTGTGTAATCTCAAGAGCATATACCGCCTCCGGATATGTATTTAAGTAGGAGAAATGATTAATAGTACCGCCAATGAATCTAAAATTAGTTCCGTTATTATTTTTTCTGTATTGATAAGTTTCAATTTCAGCCCCTATCATATTTCGATTTTGCAAAGCCCAAATTCCCATTGCGAAAGGGTCACTTGGCATGATATGGGGAGGAGTTATAGTAACTGTATAATCTTGGGCGTATTTCTTTTTTGTTACTACTATTTCATTGTTATTTGTTGTTTGTTCAATGGTTGTAGGCAGTGAGTGTACTGGGTTTTCGTAATCAATTGTTTTTATAGAGGTGAGATACGCATCTGTAACCTTATCATAGGTTTTGATGGTTTGCTGCACAAGTTTTCTGTTATCTGGCATATAGGTTACACCATATACTGAACCTTTTGTTTTGCACTCAAGAGCAGTAATATATTGATACGCCCCCGGTGGCTGCGTAGGCAGGCAGTTAGTAGCACCATACCAGCCATAATAAATGGTATTGTTATAAGTATACTTTATCATGTATTTTAAATTATCCTGTTCTGCATAGGCTACAGCACTAATACCGGTTATGCTAAATGAGTTGTTTGACGGTTTTGTTGCATAAACACTCTCTGTGGATTGGATTAACTTATCACCATTATCATAAACAGACTGCTTAAGTAATTCCCCATTTTTAACATCTTCATTTTGCAGTTCACCCCAGCTACCGCCCATTTCATACTCATACACTATTTTACCTAACGCCTCTCCGGTTACAACATCAGTTTGCTTTTCAGTAACACGGCTGTACCCTATATGACTACCCATAACAGAACCCAAACCCATAACGGATGTGGCGGCAACCGTAACAATTCTTTTTACAGTTGAATATGAAATATCACAATTACCATTCCATTGACCCCCGGGTGTAGGGCCATAGTTTGTATAATTTGAAACCGTTTTGTAGGAAGGATACTTTGCTTTACCGCTGGTAGTTCCGTTTTCCAGCGTGTACTCATAAATTTTCTCAACTGCTTTTTGATTTTGAGCAGAGTAATCAATCATTTTCTTTAAGCGTATACCACCTACCGCTATAGCTCCTGCATTTTCTGTTGTTGCAAAATGCTGCTCATATTCAAAACTGGTATAACCTCCTGTAGGGTATTGAATTTTTTGAAGGATGCATGCTGATGCAGATGCAAAACTTGGGGCTCTGTTACCGCCAGTAACAAAAACCTCATTTAAAGTAGCGTATGAATCGGGAGTGGTTGTATAGCCCGTTTCTGCGTTTGCAAACCCCCAGTGATCTATTCCCCCGGTACCTAAATGCGGCACAGTGCCTGATTTATATTCAAACGTATACGGAGGCGGGTTGGAAGTTGTAGCAGCGATTGAGATTTCCTGTATCTGATCCAATCTTAATCGTCTGTTTTGCCATATATCACCAGGGGGTTGTGCTCCGAAATAAGAATAGTTGAAATTATATTGTTTTATTAGTTTAAAACTTAAATCCGTTGCTTTAGAATATACTTTTATATCTGTAAGCATCCGCTCCCCGGGAAACTCCATGATGCTATGTCCTAAGTCTTGCCTTTGATCAACTACAGAGTTAAAATCTGCATAAGCAATATCAATACCGTTTCGTTTTAAAGTTATTTTCTGTAAATAACGCCGGCTTATACCATTTACAGGTGCGCCACTATATGAGTAAGAAATTGCGGGCATAGCACCTGAATTAACAGTATACGTATAAACCTTTGCCTGATTTGCTACTGCCTGTCCATTGGGATAATGATAAGGAGTAAGGGAATGATATTGCAGACTAATTTGCTCATCGCCGTTTGCAGATGTTATAGAAGTTAAAAACCAGGCCGATTCATAAGTGTAGGTTCTAATAGGAACTTCCGTATTATTATCATTGTTACTGCTGATAGTGTAAGATACTTCTGTAGCATTAAAATGATAAACTGTACCTGTAGGATCTGTAATTGTAAAGTAACCTGAACCAGGTGTTCCATTAATGGAGTAGCTTACCTGAAAATTATTTTTTTCAAACATCATCACTGCGCCATCAGGCTTAATCATAAATTTTCCAGAGTAACCGCCAAAATTGTAATAATACATATCAGGTTGGGCTTCTTTTAACCCGCTTTTTAAATCATTTAAGTATTGATTATATACAATTTGATCAGCTGTATTGGGTACATCAAGAGGTGATGGTGTTGTAAAATAATTGGCGAATGAATTCGGTGGGGCGCCAGCCACATCCGGATTACCAATTACTGATCTTGTAATAACGCCTCCAGCCGCTAAACTCCATCCTAATCCTGTCCATCCGGCAACTTCCTGAGGATTAAACCCTGAAGCATTATAACTGAGCTGTATTGGTAAACTCAATGTGTTCCCTTTTAATTCATAAAAGGGTATGCTCATTTTAGGTGTTCCTGTAAATAAGCTCACGGGCACGTTTCCAAACTTTCCCAATGATGCAGCTTCAGGCGAGGGTGGTATTACTCTGCTGTTTTTAAAACTGGTTCCGGTCATCAGCTCTATTACAGGGTCGGTTTCCTGTGCTCCTAGTTGATTGCAATAACTGGTAACGCTCATAAAAATCAATAACAGTTTTACTGTCATAGTGCCTCTTGCAAGAACTGGATAATTTTTCATCGTCATTTGTTTTATGGTGTTATCTGTTAATAGCATTTTGAATAATAGAATTCATAGGACTAAGCATTTCGCTGTAAGAGGCTATAAGTTTACCATCAGCACCTATCAGGTATTTATAAAAAGGTTTTCGTACTTCATAGTCTGCCACATTATTTTCCGCACGTGTACTGAGCCATTTAAATAACGGATGAATTTGATTACCCATCACCTGCAGTTTTTGTGTGACAGGAAATTTGTATTTAAATGTTTGATTGTATCGTGCAGCTATTTGCTGGTTGGTGCCCGGTTCTGTATTAAAACTGTTTGTGGGCACAACAATGATTATCAGTTTTTCGTAATAAATCTGATACAATTGCATCAGTTCTTTAAACTGCACATTAAAGTTAGAATCAGCGCTTGCCGTATTTACAATCAAGATTTTTTTGCCCCTGAAGGCGTTAAAATCAATCTTGTTGTTCCCCGCAACTGAATCAATCTTAAAACTATAAATCTGCTGATTTTGTGCATGTAGCTGTAATGCAGCGGTAATTGTAAGAAGAATAACTAAAATCGCATTTTTCATAACACTATATTTAAAAATTATAACCTACACGAAACAAAACAGGTTGGGTTTGTGGCAATTGACTGCGCCACAAAAAATCATATAACAGTTGTACTTTCATTTTTTTGAAGAACTTACTTTTTACATCTACCGTTTTACTCACTCCGATTATAGCGCTTTGTTTCCAAATAATGGGATTGTTTAAATCTTCCATGCGCCTGAAAGCAGCTAAGTAATTTTGCTCATATCCACCACTCACCCAAAAATTGCCTTTTATTTTCCAATCTATAAAGGATCGAAAGCCTATGCCTTGATGCGTTAAACTGATATTGTTAAACCCTGTTCCAAGTCCTAACTTATAAGCTCCGCCAAATCCAATAATGCTTTTACTATTCAGCTTATAACCAAGTGACAGACCAAAATCAGTCGTTACGGGAAAGTAAGTGCGGGTGCTGGTGGTTTGGAAATTAGTACCTACAACCAGACGATCTTTTAATGACTTTGTTTTTTGATCATTGGGTTTAAAATCCGGCATTTCTTCATTGTTGTTTGATGCACTGAATTCTTCAAAGCGTCTTTTAAGCGAATTCAGTTGTGATTGAGCCCCGGCAAGATTACTTTGTATGTATTGTTGCGGATTTACATTTGTGCCTGAAAATTGTGTTTGTATAAGTTGGGTTACCTGCGTCCTTGTTTGCAATGCGGTATTATTTAAAAAATCAGCAGATGTACTGCTGCCGGGCAAAGCAAACAATCCGGCCAGTTCAGAATGTTGATTGAAAAATTTTTGAAAAGAGGGAATTTTTCTGGCAATTTCAATCAACTTGGTACCCATAAATGTAGGGTCGTTCAGTGCTTCCCGGTATTCCTTTAGTTGTGCCTGATAGTAATAGGTTTGCTTTTTAAATTTTGCCAGTTCCTTTGCAAGGGGGGTGTTATTCAGCTGTTGCCTGAGTTGTTCCTGTCTTGCTTTTAGCTGTTTTCGTATTTCCTCGGTTTGATTAAACTTATTTTTTAAAGCGGTTATATTTTTAAGGTTTGACTCTACGGTTTGCTCAAAAACTCGAGATGGTTTCTTGAATGTAGGTTTATTAACAAAATTTAGAAGTGTACTTAAGGAATCACTACTGGCATTATAAATGGTGCTTACCTGCGCTATTGTATCATTAGTTAAATGGCTCCGAAATTTGTTGTAGCGTTCTTGTACATCGCCAAACAACTCTTTTGCTTTTAAAGAATCCGTGCGCCATAGTTTGCGTTTTAGTTTTTGCTCCTGCTTTTCCAGTTTGGAAAGATACTTTTCTGTTTGCTTATCTAATTGTTGATTGAGTTTTTGAGATTGACGGTCTAAATTCCCAAATACTTTATCGGGTAATGAAAGAAGTTGATGAAACAAACCACTGTCTTGTTGTGAGAAAGCAGGTGTACTTATCAGCAACAATACAAAGAAGATTATAAGGTGTGAGAGTTTTGCTCTCATAAGTAAGTTCGGTGTTAAGGGTTAAAAAGTGTAATTCTGAACCGAACATAGAAATGAAAAATCAAATTTGCAAGAGGTTGATGAAAACATTTTTAAAAAATAACATTTAAAAAAAAGCTTGTTTATTGATTTACGGAGTAAAAGTTAAACAATAAAAGCACCCGGTTATAAACATAAAAGCATGATTTACATAAGTAAACTTTATTTTATTGATCCTTGCAGCACGTTAACCCCGGTTTAATTTTTTAGAGTTTCTGATTACACAAATATTTTTTATGCACTTAGTAAAAACTACATGCTATACTCAGGATTTTAAAAAGTCAAAGAAATATATTTCAGAAACTGTCGTAAAAATTATAGTGCGTCAATTACTTTATTCACTTGTTTGTATAAATGATTTCTTTTACTCAGTTAATGAATTTAATCTAATACCATTCAGTTATTTATATTCCTAATAGTTTAAAGACACTCATACCATATCCCTGTCTGTCCCCCACTGCAGCCCTATCAGGTTGCCGTGAGTTGCCTCTTTCATTCAATTTGCTACCAATACGGCCCAATTCATCCCAATTGTTCCCTTTTAATCCATTTTGTTCCTTTTCGTTCCTCTCTGTTCCCTTTTGTGCCTTTTCGGGAATCTGCATTTTTCCAGCGTCGCATCTTGCACTCGTATTCAAAAACAGTGTTGCAGCATGGCAGATTGATCACCTGCTACAAGTAAATCAAATTCTAAAACTCCCTGAAACTCCTTTAGGGGATAGGGGTCAAAACAAAAGTTATGGCAAAACAAAAAGGAATCATTAAACTCGAAGGCACCATTGGTGATATTACCTTCTACAAGTCAGGCGATGGTTATCTGGCAAAGGAAAACACTACGGTTACGGCTAATCGTATTAATTCGGACCCTGCTTTTCAACGCACACGTGAAAACATGGCAGAGTTTGGCCGTGCAGGTAAAGCCTGTAAACTATTGCGCAATGCTATTCGTCCGCTGCTTCAAAATGCAAAAGACAGTCGGGTTACAGGCAGGCTCACCGCCGAAATGGTAAAAGTAATACAGGCAGATGCTGTTAATCCCCGTGGTAAACGCAATGTTATTGATGGTGAAGCAGCGTTTCTGGAAGGTTTCTCCTTTAATGCAAATGCATCACTCAGCAGCGCATTATATGCTCCCTATGATGCAGCTATCAATAGAGTTACAGGCAAGCTCTCTGTAAACATGCAGGAGTTTATTCCGGCAGCATGGGTAGTAGCTCCGGCTGGCGCTACACATTTCAAACTCTTAACTATGGGTGCAGAAATAGATTTCGAAAACGAAGTCTTTATTACTGACCAGAAAGAAACACCGGTACTCGAGTGGAGTAATGTTGCTGTACCTGCTTTTGCACTTGAAAATAGTGTTACTCCGGCAAGTACACATCCCCTCTTTTTACTCATGAGTATTCAGTTCTTTCAATTAGTAAATGGTGTATTCTATCCGTTAAAAGATGGTGGCTTTAATGCCTTGTCCATTATTAAAGTAAGTGTTGAGTAGTAATCAGTCGGCTTCTTTCGGTTGTTCGTTTACACTCGTGATTAAAAACATAACCACGAAAAAAGTCTTCTTAATGGAAAAAAATCACAAACAGTTTTAAACAGAATTATTCAACAATTAAACTTTTTTTTATGAGTATTGTAAACAGGCTCAAAGCGCCTACACCCCGTTTTTTTAAAAGGTTAAGAGCAATTGGTATTACCCTCGCTGCTGTTGGTGGTGCTATTGTAACTGCACCTGTTATCTTACCGGCAGCAGTGGTTACTGCAGGTGGTTATTTGGTAGTAGCCGGTACTGTTATAGGGGCCGTAAGTCAGGCAACAGTTAAAAAAGAAGATGACGAAAAAGCCAATAAGTAACATCAAAGATGTTTTCAGGGCTTATGCAACAAAGGGGTAATAAAGCCCCTTTGTTTTTTATAATAAATTCATTGTCAATACCAAAATCGGCAAAAAATAAAACAACCAAAATACCTGAAAAGCTAAATATTTTAGCTAAATTTATTCCCCTCCAATGCACAAATAAATAACAGTTTAAAGCATAAATTATGAGTACTACGATGATGCAGGCAGAGATTCCGGTTAAGGGATACACAGTAAAAGAATTGGCTTCCTTCTATGGTATTAGTCCTAAAACATTCCGCAATTGGTTAGAGCCGCACCAAAAAGCAATTGGCCAAAAAACAGGTTGGTATTATAATGCCCTGCAGGTAAGAATCATTTTTGAAAAACTGGGCATGCCGGGATGAATTAGCATTGAATACCATGCTGCTAAAAACAAGAAGTCCCGCTATAACAGGCGGGACTTTCTATTTACAAACAACTATGCAAAACGGGTTAGTAAGTACTTAGTTTATAGAAGACCAAAAAAGGAGGCGGCTGCTTTTGCCGGACGCAATAAGGAAAAGGTTTCAAGCTGTTGAGCAATCTGTCCGTAGATTTCAGCATATTGATTGGTAATGGTTTCAATGCTGTAACGGTAACGCATTTTCCAGCCGTTGTTGATGAGTTGATCACGGTAGGCAGCATCTTCAATCACCCTGGTAATACCCCGGCGAATGTCCAATGTATTATAGGGGTTTACTTTGCAGGCGGCATCATCTGCAATTTCATCCATCGGCGAGATACGGCTTGTAACCAGCGGTCGTCCCACAGCACAGGCTTCAAGAATAGGTAATCCAAATCCTTCATAAGTAGAAACAAATGATACCATATCACACTCCACATATTGCTGATGTAACTGCTCAAATGAAAGATTGGTAAAATTCTTATAGTTAATACGGTTTTGCTCCAGCACTTCCTTTGCCGCTGCATCAAGATGACCAACAATATGAAGCTCACAACGCAGCCCTTTTAATGCCACAGCCAGGTTGTGTATGTTTTTATTTTCTTTAGTACCTATCTGTAAAATGCGGGGACATGTTTCATTAAATACTTTAGGACTGAATTGAAAACGGGGATCAAAAAAATTAGGAACTACTTTGATCTTATCAGCTTTTACACCGGTAAGCTTCACCAATTCTCTTTTTGTTTTTTCGCTGATAACGGTTATGGTATTGGCCCACATCATGGGCAGCTTGTACCAGAAAAACTTAAACAACCAGTATTTTATATCCCACTTACTGTACCGGGTTAAAAACACACAATCATGGATGGTGAGAACGGTGTTACGCTTTTTTAAACCAAGGGATACATAGTGAATGTCGCCGGTAATATGATTGATGACTGACTGCTTTTTACCTGCCGACCAAATATTGGCAGCAAGATTATGTACAGAAGGAACTTCTACTTTTTTTGACCTGAATGTGTTTTGAAGATTGATCTTTTCCTGAATGTTTTCGAAAAGAAGCTCAATGCTGAACGCATTTGCCCGTGCTTTGCGGAAGAAGTATGATACTTCCATAGTAATTGGACTTTAGTTTTTCTTGAATAATTGGATAAGTCAAAAATAGAACAATTATTGAATTGAACAACAGGAATTTTCCGATGATTGGCCGATAGTAATTTTACGGAAGTTTATCAGTAGGCAGTTGATAAGGGCTTCCTTTGTCAACTTTATTAACTGCATCAACCTTACTCTAAATAAACTCCAGCATCTTCATCTTCTGTTTCAATATTAGTTCCGCATCAGCACCCAGCCATTTGTTAAGCACGGTAGCATATACTTCTCTGAAATCTAATTGAAATTTTAAATCGCCATCATCCGCATCATTCAGGTTGGGCAAGGCATTGTAAATGCCTTTTTGTTTTAACCCACCGCTGATGAAAAACATATTGTTTGCTTTGCCATGGTCTGTACCGCCGCTTGCATTTTGTGCAATTCTGCGCCCAAACTCTGAAAAGGAAAACAACAGCACATCATCAAACCGATGATGGGCTTTCAAATCTTTTACAAATGCTTTTACTGCATTGTTGAGTTCATTAAACAAACGCTTTTGCTGAAACTCCTGATTGATATGTGTATCAAAACTACCGAGTGAAATGTAATAGACTTTAGTATTGATTTCACTAAAGATGAGTGATGCAATTGTTTTCAACCCTTTTCCCAGCTCTGTATCAGGATAGGTTTCTGTTGACGGGCTTTGCTTGCTCTGTTTAAAAATATAATCAGCACTTGAAATGGTTTCAGCCATTGTTTTGTACAAATAATCAACGGGCTGCTCATGTGCATCGGCTTTATGATTGGCCAAAATTTCTTTGAAATATTTTTCCTGACTGGTATTGTACAAGCGCCTCGGGTCTTCTAATGCCAGGCCTTTCATCTGTTCGCCTTTTAAAGCCAGACTCAGCACATCATCAATTTCCAATGCTTGTGTGGGTTTATCACAGCCTGCACATTGTGCATCTAAGTAGCGACCTACCCAGCCGGTGTTCCAATAATCCCTGCTATCACTGGCGCTGTGCCAAATGTCCATACTGCGGAAATGACTTTTATCAGGATTGGGATAACCTACACTGTTGAAAATACCCAGGCTCCCGTCATCATACAATTCTTTAAACGTAGTGAGTGAAGGATGCAAACCTGCTTCATCAGTTAATGCCAATGCCTCTGTTTTTGCAATACCCAGCTTAGGGCGATTTTTATAATACAAATCATTTCTGAATGGGATTACGGTGTTCAATCCATCATTACCGCCACTCAATTGAATAATCACCACCACTTTATTTCCCTGCGGTACTGCTTTGGGTGTTTCAAATGCTTTTAAAAACTTAGGCACAAACACGGATGCTGTAGCGAGGGAACCTATCTGGATGAAGCTTTTACGTTTAATCAGCATAATAAAAGTTTAAAAGTTATTTTGAAGTACGATGTACGAAGTAAGAAGTACTTTATTTCATGAGCGCTCTCAATTGTTCGTACTTCGTACTTCCAATTTCGTACTTAACATAGTTGGTATTCCGGTGTACACATTAAATGAATGATTCCTGTTTGAATGTATCGCTCTCTGCCGGATGTATCCATATGCTTTTCTACCAACGCTTTGTTCAGCTTTGCACTGTCTGTTTGCCAAAGCAGTGACGCCATATTTTGAAGCAACTGCTCTCTGTTTGTTTTTTGCAATTGGTCAAACGGTAGTTTCCAGTTGATGGTGGTATCAATGATGCGTCCGGCAATGCGTTTGCCCTGCTGTTGATTTTTTTCTTCCATCTTACCCATTTCCTGATCATCATCGCTTTTGGCTTTGATATTGAAATTTTCTTTCATGGCTAAAATCTGCGGCAGCCGCATCCGAAACATAAGCGATGAACTGTCAATCCAGTTTTTACCGCCGGGCCATCCTGCCACATTGGGCGGATAAAACAAAATTTGCCCAAGTACTTTTTGTAAGTACAATTGTGCTTCTGGCAATGCAAGTTCCATGGGCAAACTTCTTCTGATGCCCGCCATCAATTCAATGGGTGATTTTATTTTTGAACCGATGTTTTTTTCATCATAAAACCAATCAGCTGTAAATAGGCTTTTCATCCATTTGCTGATGTCGTAATTGCTTTTGTAAAATCCATCAGCCAGTTGCTGCACCTGTACTTCATTCACCTCGTCATTTACAAAGAAGCGATAGATTTTTCGGGTGAGATACACAGCGGTTTGTTTTTGCAGCAGCAAAATATCCAGCACATCATCGCCATCAAAATTTCCCGTTTTGCCCAGTACTGTTTTTTGACCCTCATCATGCTGTTGGGGACGAAAAACAAATTCACCATTCAACTTAAACTGCCAACCTGTAAAGGCACGGGCAGCTTCTTTAATATCTTTCTCTGTATAGTTACCTCTGCCCATTGTAAACAACTCCATCACTTCACGGGCAAAATTTTCATTGGGCTTTTGCTTGCGGTTTTGCTGATTGTTGAGAAAAGCCAGCATAGCCGCACTGCGACTCACCTCTTTGAGCATGGTTCCAAAATTGCCCAACGCATTTTTGCGGATGACATTAATAAGGTCTTGCTGATACAACGCATTTAAGTTGCGGCAGGCAAAATGTCCATGCCAGAAAAAGGCCATCTTTTCACGCAACTGCTGTTCACTGTTCACCATTTCATCCAGCCACTCCAGATTGAGATTGCGTACCTCTTGTCTTGATTTTTGCTGCATTTGTTTACGCTGTTCAGGTGTTACTTCGGTACGCCGAATACCATCAATGCCATTCATTAAGCCATCGGCAAAATTGGTGGCTACCTGCAACGGCATTGGTTCTTTACGGCTTGCTTTTTCAAGTGCTTCGTATAATTTGTGAGGAGACGTTTTAGAGAGGTCATTCCATTGCTCCACGGCAGGGCCAAAGCCCGCACGCCACAAGAGGTGCTGATTTTTTTGCTGAAGAGATACCGGCATAGCTATTTATTTCAAGAGTTCAGACTTTTGATGGAAGTCGAAGTTTAACGGTAAACGAAATAAATGTGAAAATTAGTTTGCCGTTAAATTTATTTTATCAAATCTTAACCCATCTCTACCTTTATAACATGGGAATAAAGCCATATAAATACATCAGCCCGTTTATTATCCTGATTGCTGCTTTTTTTGCGTTTCAGAATACCGGCATCCTCACATTTCTGCCCGTTATTTATGCATTTGTAATTATTCCGTTGTTTGAATTGTTTATAAAAGCGGATACAACCAACCTTACCGCTGCTGAAGAAGAAGTAGCCAAAGCGGATAAGACATATGATTACATTCTCTATGCCATTGTACCCCTGCAATATGCATTGCTGGTGTTGTTTTTATTTTCCTTGCAGCAGCCGGATCTAACGTGGGTGGATATTACAGGAAGAATTATGACGATGGGATTGCTTTGTGGCGTGTTTGGTATTAATGTGGCGCATGAGCTGGGGCACCGCAATAATAAAGGAGAGCAATTTTTAGCAAAAGCATTATTACTTACATCGCAATACATTCATTTTTTTATTGAGCATAATAAAGGACATCATAAAAACGTAGCTACACATGAGGACCCAAGCAGTGCACGTTTCAATGAAAGTGTATTTGCATTTTATCCCCGCACCATCATCTGCAGTTATGTAAGTGCCTGGCATATTGCCAATGATGAAATGAAAAAGAAAAACAAAAGCTTTTGGCAAAATGAAATGCTGCAGGCACAGGTCATTCAATTATCATTTGTGCTTGCTGTTTATTTTTTATTTGGCTGGAAAGTAATGCTGTTTTATATAGCCGCTGCTTTTATAGGCATCTTACTGCTTGAGTGTGTAAATTATATTGAGCATTACGGATTGAGCAGAAACAAAAAAGAAAGCGGTTTGTATGAGTGTGCTATGCCCCATCATAGCTGGAACAGTAATCACATCATTGGCCGCTTAATGTTGTTTGAACTGAGCCGCCACAGCGATCATCATTATATGGCCAGTCGTAAATATCAAATATTACGTCATCACAATGATAGCCCGCAAATGCCCACAGGTTACCCCGGTATGATGATATTAGCACATATTCCCCCACTTTGGTTTTGGGTAATGCATCGAAAAATCAATCAACAAAAAAAGAGTTTTGATAATCAATCGACTATTGCAATCAGTTGATTTTTTGCAACTCCGTTTCGAAAATAAAAAAATGACTTCCTTTCACCTCATTGAAAAAGTGAAATAAATTCACCAGTCAGTTTTTTTAAACCTAAACCAATTTTATTCAACATGAGAAAACTTTCACTGATTGCCCTATGCGGTATTTTTCTGTTTGCCGCCTGTAACAAATCAAAAACTAATGAACAGCAAGAAACAGCTTTAACCGAAGAAACTCCGATTGCAGGTGCAAAATATTGTGCCGCTTATGATGTGTTACAGGAGAATCTAAAAAAAGATCCGGGCTTGCAGGCAAGAATGGATGCTATTGAAGAATTTACTGCACGTTATGAAGCAAATCCTGCTGCTTTTCGTGTACTTACCAATGGTGACTTGGAAGTGCCTGTAGTTGTAAATGTACTTTACAGTAACAGTGCACAAAACATCAGTGATGCACAAATTGCATCGCAAATTGCTGTATTAAATGCAGATTTTGGAGGAACGAATTCTGACCTGAACCTCACAAGTACATATAACAATGTTAAATTCACAAGTACAAGTACATTACCTAAAATAAGATTTGTACTCGTTAATACAGTTCGTAAAGCTACAACTACAACTGCGTGGGGCACTAACGATGCAATGAAGCGTGCTTCATCAGGCGGTATTGATGCCACATCACCTACAACCACATTAAACATTTGGGTTTGTAATTTAAGCGGTGGCATTTTAGGCTATGCACAATTCCCCGGAGGTACTGCTGCAACTGATGGTGTAGTATGTGATGATAATGCATTTGGCACCACCGGTACTGCTGCTGCTCCTTTCAATAAAGGCCGCACCGGTACACATGAAGTAGGTCATTATTTTAATCTCCGCCATATTTGGGGTGATAAAAGATGTGGCAGTGATGGCGTAGGCGATACACCTGCACATACAGGTGCCAACTATGGTTGCCCTGCTGCCGGTATAAGAAGTTCATGCAGTGGCAGACCTGTAATGATGACTATGAATTACATGGATTATACGGATGATGCGTGTATGTATATGTTTAGCGTAGGACAGGCACAACGTATGAATGCTACATGGGCTTTAGGTGGACCCAGAGCAAGTTTGAGATAATTGTTTTTTTGATAATCAACATGAGAAAATAAAAATCCCGCCTTGTGGCGGGATTTTTTCATGCTGTATTGCGGACATTTCAGTTCAACACATCAAAACCGGTATAAGGTTGTAACACTTCAGGTATTACAATGCCGTTTTCTGTTTGATAGTTTTCAAGAATAGATGCAAGTATCCTCGGCAATGCCAATGAACTTCCGTTGAGTGAATGTATCAACTGTGATTTTCCTTTTTCATCTTTATAGCGAATCTTCATTCTGTTCGTCTGAAAATTTTCAAAATTGCTCACGCTGCTGCACTCCAGCCATTTCTTTTGTGCAGCACTCCACACTTCAAAATCATAAGTGAGGGCAGAAGCAAAACTCATATCACCACCGCACAGGCGAAGTATACGGTATTTCAAACCCAATGATTGCACCAACTTTTCTACATGGGCCACCATTTCATCCAACACCTCATAACTTTTATCAGGATGTACGAGTTGCACAATTTCTATTTTATCAAACTGGTGCACCCGATTCAACCCACGTACATCAGCACCAAAACTTCCTGCCTCTCTTCTAAAGCAGGGTGTGTAAGCTGTCATCTTAATCGGTAAATCTGCTTCCTTTAAAATTTCATCACGATAAATATTCGTTACAGGCACTTCTGCTGTAGGAATCATATAAAAATTATCTGCCGGCATGTAATACATCTGTCCTTCCTTATCAGGCAACTGACCGGTACCGTAAGCAGTTGCTTCGTTTACCATATAAGGAGGAATAAACTCAGTGTAACCTGCAGCCGTATTGTAATCCAAAAAATATTGGATGAGTGCACGCTGCAGCTTGGCACCTTTGCCTTTATATACAGGAAAACCACTGCCTGTGATTTTTACACCCAGTTCAAAATTGATGATGTCATATTTTTTAATCAACTCCCAATGCGGTTGGGCGTTGGCAGGCAGATGCGGTTCATCTCCGCTTTCCTTTACATTCAGATTATCTTCCGGCAATTTACCGATTGGTACTAATGATGAGGGAAGATTGGGCAGTTTGATGAGTGTATCATGCAATTGTTTTTCAACTGCAATTAATTGTTCATTGATAGGTTGCAGTTTACATTTCAACTCAGCCACTTCTGTTTTCTTTGCTTCAGCAGCATCTTTCTCGCCCTTACCCATCAACATACCAATCTCTTTGGATGCTTTGTTAACCAACGATTGTGTTTCATCATATTGAAAAGTGAGTTGCTTACGCTGATCATCCAGTGCAATGACTTCATCCACTAAATTGAGTTCAGCAAAATGCTTAACACTTAACCGTTCTTTTACCAGTTCTGTATTCTGTCTTAAATAAGCTACCTGAAGCATGTGGGAATTTTGCGGCAAAGATAAATAGATTGAACTGATGGCGTGGTAGTAAAGAACTAAAAACCCGATCCGTATTTTGCAGCCAGCTCACTTCGGGAATGTACATTGAGTTTACGGTAAATATTTTTTATATGCGTATTGAGCGTTTCTACTGAAATATGAATGGCTGAAGCCAGTTCTTTATAACTGTTACCACGAACGAGCAATTGTAAGATCGCTTTTTCTTTTTGGGTGAGATTGGATTCTTCCAGTTCACTCATAGTGCGGTTTTTCTTTTGAAAAAAGTCCAGCATTTTAGTAGCAATCATTCCATTCATAGGCGATTCACCATTTACAACGCCAAGGATAGCGTCAATAATTTTTTGTGGCGAATCTTTTTTAAGCAGATAACCGTTTGCCCCTGCTTTGATGGCTCCGAAAATTTTTTCATCATCTTCAAAAACAGTAAGCATAATAATCTTAAGCTCGGGCCATGTTTTTTTGAGCTGCCATACCGCTTCAATCCCATTCATGCCAGGCATATCGATATCCATTAATACCACATCAGGAAGCTCAGCCATAAACAAACCAATCATTGATTCACAATCTGCCAGACGATGCACCAAATGCAAGCGCTCATTCAATTGCAGAATGATAGAAACGGCAGTGCGGTACTGTGGATTGTCATCAATAATAGCCACTTTAATCATAATTGCAAATCTACTATTTAGGCGTTCGCTTTTTTATCCCAAGTTTTTGGGATGCGGAAAGGTATAGGCACCATGAGTTTAACCGCAGTGCCGTGTGATGAAGTACTAATTTCTAAGGTTCCGCTCATCTCCCCGGCCCTGCGTTTCATGTTTTTGATGCCATTGCCGTTACCCTGAATCAATGATACTAATCCTACACCGTTATCAGTAACTTTCATAATAAGTTTTCCCTGCTGCAGTAGAAACTGCAATGTGCAATTGGAAGCCTGTGCATATTTCAAACAATTATTCAATGCTTCTTTTGCTATGAGGTATATATTCTGTCGTATTTCACCGGGAATCACCATTTGGTCATTCACGCCCATTATGTCCATGTGTAACTGTATAGCATTAGCATGAAAGAGAGGTATAGCCCACTTACTTATTTGACGATGCAATCCTGAAAAAGTATCATGAGCAGGATTGGTAGCCCATGCTATTACTTCCAGCCGTTCAATCATTTCATGTGCATTTTCTTTAATAAGACCGGGAAGCACTGCGTTATCCGGATTTGACAGTAAGATTTCAGAATATGCTTTTACACTGCTTAGCGTAGCACCTACATCATCGTGTAAATCACGATGAAGTTTATTTCGAACCCGCAACACTTTTAATTGCTGTTGTAGCCTGTAACGAAAGAATCCGTAAACAAGTGATGCTAAAGCTGCTACCACTGATAACATGAACCACCATGTACGCCAATATGGAGGACGAATAATTAGTACCATTTTATCAGGTATTTCATTCCAAACACCATAATGATTTGAATTTTTTAAAAGTAGAGTATAGGTACCGGGATCAAGATTGGTGTAGGTAATAGTATTTCGGTCGGTGATGATTGTCCAGTTTTTATCAAACCCTTCAAGCTTATAAGAATAAGCATACATATCCGGGTTAATAAGGTTGAGATTTGAAACAGAAACCGATATAACAGAAGACTGATTGTATGGCAATGTTAATGTATCAGTTATATATGCAGCCTGCTTTAAGATATTATTATGAGAAACAGATGATAAAGACTCATTTCCCAGACTAATTTCTGTAATCACCGTTTTCAAGCTGTTTGGTTTTGCTATTATTTCATCAGGATGAAAATAAACAACATTGCCATTTACTGTACCAAAAGCTAATAATCCATTTTTTGTATGTAACGAAGACAAAAAATTAAAAGAAGTGATGGGCAATCCATTAGAATTGTTGAAACTAATTACTTTTCCTGTAGCTAAATCAAGTTTGCAAATTCCATTATCAGTACTCATCCATATATTACCTTTTGAATCTTCTTCCAAACGGTAAACAACATTACTGGGCAGGCCATCTGAAAGAGAATAATGAATTACCGTATCTTTTACAGTTTGATACTGATTAATACCGCCACCATTAGTTCCCATCCATACATCACCGGTTTTAGATAGCATCAAGGAGCTCAAAACATTAAGCGACAATTTGATTTTTGGCGGGCTGCTTATGTTTATATTCCAAACAACAGATAATTTATCAGTGTTTTTTATAATTTTAAACAATCCTGCATTCCATGTGGTAACCCACCAACTTGAATCAGAATCAATTTTAATATCACTTAAAGCTGCTGGTATTAATTGTATATCCTTTCTGTTAAAAGAAGTTGCCTGCAATAAATGTTTTACTGTAGAGTCATAATAAAATAAACCGGAATAATGATAATAATTACTGTAATAAGCCGCCCATAAGGTAGACCCACTTTCAAAAAAATCAATCATAAAACCCGGAGCAGGCTTTGATTGAGGATGGTGTTTCCAATTAACAGGTTCAAATTTTAATGCTGTTGATTTTTTTAAATAGACTCCATAAGCTCTTGTGGTAATCCATATATTTTTTCTTTTATCAATATATACACTTAGAATATCTTTCTTAGCTGCATTTATGGGAGTATGAATAATTTCTGTTCGGTTGATATTTTTTTGCCATCTAACTAAGTTGTTATCTGTTGCTATCAGCCAGGTACTGTCAGTCTCTTCCAGTATTTTATTAATACCTGAATTTTTTACAAGCGCTGGCAAAGTGGCAATTGTATGAAAGATATAGGGAGGTTTTGATATGCGATACAATCCGTTTTTATTCGTAGCTACCCAAAGTACGTTTTTACTATCTTCATAAAGTTTAAGTGCATCATTTATTTGTGATGCTATTAAGCCTATAGTCCCTCTGCTTTTATTATATTCAAACAGTCCCTTATTTGTTGCAATCCAAATGTGATTATCGCTGGTCTTTAAAATCCGACTAATACTGACATTCTCAAAACTTTGCTGCAATAATTCATACTTGTTTGCCGTACTATCAGAGGGAGTAACAATAAAAATACCCTTATGGTGACCTAAAATAAAACTGCCATCATTTGTTTTTATAAAACTCCTGAACTTGTACGAAACTTTAAGTTTACCTGTATTTGAAAGCAAGCTTTTGCAAGTACCAGACTTGGTATTTACTAACATGAAATCATTTTCAGTAAGAATAAGCAAATCGCCATCGTTTGTTTCCATCATCTCTGATATTCCAATTGCACCGGCTATACTATCCGGCAACTGTATCTGTTTTTCAATTACACCTTTTGCTGATAATTTTAATAATGCAGCCGGAGATGCAATCCAAACACCTGATTCTTTTTGCGGCTTGAGAATACATTTAATTAATTGAAATGAAGTGCCGATATAGTTCTGTTTTATCCGGGAGAGTATTTGTTTTTTATAATCGATACAATTCAATCCTGCGCCAAAAGTTCCGCACCATATTGTTTTATCTTTATCCTGAGCAAGAGCCAACACATAATTATGAGATAGAGAGTTAGTATCATTTGCCTTATTCAGCCATACCTGCGTTTTATAACCATCATAGCGATACATTCCATTACTTGTTCCTAACCACAAAAAACCATGAGTATCTTCAATAACTGAGGTTATAGCAATATTCGGCGATAAATTTTTTATAGTAGCTCTTTCTATTCTGTATCTGTTTGCTTCCTGCGAGTAACAAAAAATACCCATCAGCAATGCACTAAAAAACACACTTATTGCCAATGGGTATTTCATATATGTAAGATACATACCGGACCTAAAATTTCAAAACCTGCCTTTTCAGGGAAATCATGATAAGATTACTTAATACGAACCCGTTTTTCAATAAATGATGGAAGTGAATCAGTAATATTTTTACCATTTTTTAATTCTACTTTTAAAAAACCCTTCATAATGAGCGTATCGCCGGAAAAAGAATATTGCTGCCAATCAACAGAACCCGTGTACTCCTGTGCACTGTAATAAGTAAAGCGTTCTTTATAAATACTATCCGTTACTTCATAGGTTCCGTATCCTGCTCTTGTAAGATTACCTGCAGCATCAGTAGTAACCAGAATAAAATTGCCATTGTTAAAGTGCTTTACCTGATTAGAAGCAGTTATTTTATTTTCTGATTCAAAGGAAACTGTTTTCCATACGCCTTCAATAGTTGAAGCAGATTGTGTTATTGTATCAGTTGATTGATTATTTGAATTGCAAGCAAATCCGGAAAGGATAAATATTGTAATAATAACTTTAAAATAGAAGTTCATACGTATAATTTAAAATATGATTATTTAAAATTTTATCCAGCCATTTACATCATAAGCTGCGTCATCCTGATTTTGTGGATTAAAATTACCTGCATAAGCAAATTCACCTGAAGCATCTGCAAACCTTCCAGTTCCTCCAACAATTTTCCCTTTACCTCCAAACTCTACTCTTTGTTCAGAAACAGGGTTGATATAACTGGTTCCAACATAAGTTGCATAAACGGCTTCGTCCTTTGCATTTACAAACACAGAGCAGATTTTATGCCCATTAGCTTCTGCAGGGATTTTTAATCGTTTAATCAATACACCTACATCTGAAAAGTCAGACTCAGGAATAAATACAGGATAGTCTGCCACGTCCGTGAGGGAAGCAGCAACTGAACCTGACGGCGGGGCATTATGAGGGTCTTTGCCCATTGCCCAATAGGCCAGTTGGTTAAAGTAATTATTTATTTCACCTAAACAAGTAGCACTACCACTCGCTTTCCCGGGAGCATAGGATAACCCATTGAAAGACACCCCCTCAAACTCCAATGGTATTGGGCCCGAAATTACCGGGGCATATCGAAATAATGCTTTTGTATTTACGTGAAAGGGATGTTTATCTTTCATAATAAATGTGATTTATAAGTTTCAAATCTTTTCATTCCGTTTACTTTACTTGAGGATGTATTTGCTTTAATATTTTATCCATCCATATTGCCAGGATGAAGCATCGTTAGGATTTTGAGGATTAAAGTATCCATTCAAAACCACTTCACCTGTAGCGCCTGCAAACTTTCCGTTACCTCCTACTATTGATGCTTCACCAGTGAAGTTGATACGAGTTGGGCTCACAGGTGTGGTAGTGCTGCCGGATGATTGGAACCAAATAGCATTGCCTTTATTATCCATTACAACACTGGTAACATTCATAGGAATATTTAAACCTGCAAGCTCTGATGAAAAGAACATGATTACAGGTGCAGGTGAAGAAATTAATCCGGCAGGACCAAATGTTGCATACTGGTTGAAGTAGGTTTTTGCTTTTCCCATATGAGCGACATTACCATCACCGCTTCCGGGATACCAGGCCGGAGCTGGGTTTGGTGGTGTCCAACCATTTGCAAAATCAGGCACAAAACCGAAAGCTGTTGTAAAACTATCCCGATAAGCCCTTTTCACAGGATTGGATGGCCGGGCTGCTACATTGTCAGTATTTTGTTTTGCAGCAACTGCAGCCGATAGCATTTCATCTGCTATTGATTCTTCTTTTTTACAGGAGCTGATAAAAACAACTGCAGCTACAAGCAAGAAATAAATGAAGCGAATGTTTACATACTTTTTCATAAAAATGCTTTTTTAAAATGAAATAATATTTTATGATTTCAAAAGTATCAGCAGCAGTTAAGCTGCACAATCCCAAGTATTTGGTAGGAGGTTGATTTAAAAAATTCACCCGCCTCAATTGTATTTGAAACGGGTGAATTATGAGTAATGCGTATAGGTTGTTTGACTAACTCAAATATTTCCCTACAATCGGCACCCTCCTTCCTACACCAAATGCTTTGGGGCTCACACGTATGATAGGGCAAAACTGGTTGCGTTTGTATTCATTTACATTCACCAATTTCAATACACGGTCCACCAGGGCTGCATCATAACCCAACACCTTAATTTCTTTGGGACCTTGCCTGCGTTCAATGTATTGATAGAGCACTTTATCCAAAATAGTATAATCAGGTAATGAATCTGAATCTTTTTGATTGGGTCTTAATTCAGCACTTGGCGCTTTGCTGATGATATTGTTGGGAATCACTTCTCCGTTGCGGTTAATGTACTTCGCCAGTTCATACACCTGCAGTTTGTAACAATCGCCCAATACCCCCAAGCCACCCGCCATATCACCATACAAGGTACCATAGCCCGTAGCCAGTTCACTTTTGTTAGAAGTGTTGAGCAGGATGTAGCCGAACTTATTGGCAATCGCCATCAACAAATTCCCTCTTGTACGGCTTTGGATATTTTCTTCAGCCAATGAAAAAGGCAAATCCTGAAAAATAGGTTTGAGTTCAGTTAAAAAACTATCATATACATTTTTGATAGGAATAATATCATACGGGTTACCGAGGTTCCTGCTTAACTGTTCGGCATCACTTACACTATGTTCAGTTGAATAATGCGAAGGCATCAATATCGCTCTCACATTTTCTCTGCCTAACGCTGTACATGCAATGGCCAATGTAACGGCACTGTCAATACCACCGCTGCTGCCGAGAATGGCTTTGGTAAAGCCCATCTTTGAAAAATAATCTTTGATACCCAGCACAATCGCATCATGAATCTCTCTGATGCTGAGTGTTTCATCCAAATGCAACGGATTGAGTTCTTCATTGGGCACATCAACTGCTTTTTGCTGAATGGATTGTTCAAACGTGCCATCGTCTTTCAAATCTACACGCACCAATGCCTCTTGCAATAAAGGCAAATGCGCAATCATATTAGCATCTTTATCAAACACGAGGGAACCACCGTCAAATACAATTTCTGTTTGACTGCCTACACTGTTACAGTACAGCATCGGCAGTTTGTATTTCTGTACATTGAGTTTTACAATCGCCTTTCTGTCTTCCACATGAGTGTAATCAAACGGCGAAGCAGAAATATTGAGCATTACATCAGGATTGAATTTCATTAACTCATCCATGGGACAAATGCGGTATAGCGGGTTATCACCCAGATTCCAGATATCTTCACATACTGTTATGGCCAATCGCTTGCCTTTATACGCAACAATATTCCAGTCGTAAGCAGGTTCAAAGTAGCGGTATTCATCAAACACATCATAATTGGGCAAACAGGTTTTATGAATTACCGCTTTGATTTCTTTATCGCATAAAAAGAAAGCAGCGTTGTGCAGGTCTTTGCCTTCTTTTCGTTTGTTACGGTCTGGAGCACCCACAATCACCGCAATACCATCCGCATATTGCTTTATCACATCAATGGCAGCGTAACATTTCTCAATAAAATCATTGAATTCCAGGAAATCTCTTGGGGCATACCCGCACACGCTCAGTTCACTAAAAAGAATGAGGTCTCCGCCTTTTGCCTTTGCTTCTTCAATTGCTGAAATTATTTTAGCTGTATTGTATTCGAAATTGCCGATGTGATAATTTTGCTGCGCAAGGAAAATTCTCATGTGTTCATTTTTGTTTTAATCGTTGGCCACATGTCATTTGCCTGAACGAAATTTCATTTTTGTGAAAAATCCAATCAGGCTCATTTCATGCAACAAATTTAAACCACAACCGTTACAGGAACATGAAAAAATTATTGATCTTCATTTTACCCGTTTTCATTAGCGCATGTAACAATCAAACATCAAAACCTGATGTTTCCAATATTAAGATAAACCTTGAACTGAAACGGTTTGATGAAGCTTTTTTCAAGCTGGATACCAATAATCTGCAACAGGGATTAATGCAGCTTCAACAGGATTATCAGCAGTTTTTACCCTTATTTGTAAGCAATGTACTCGGGCTTGGACCAATGGTGGATTCCAATCAATTAATCAGCATTGGCACCAAACAGTTTTTAAAAATGAACAAGCCCGTGTTTGATACGTCACTTAAAGTGCATCAAAATCTCAATACGTTTAAACATGAAATGGAAGATGCGTTTAAGTATGTGAGTTATTACTATCCGCAGTACAAAATACCACAACTCATTGCTACCATAGGCCCCATGGATGCGCTGGCTCCCATGACCAATCAAATGCTCACACCCAATTATATGGGTGAAAATTTTATAGCAGTAAGTTTGCAGTTTTATCTCGGCAAAGATTACAGTGTGTATAATAATCCGGGTTATGCATCAAGTGTGGCGCCGCTGTACAGAAGCAAACGTTTCAGTAAAGAATATATGGCTGCAGATATCATGAACCTGGTGATTGATGATTTGTATCCTGACAGCAGTAACCGCTTACCACTTATTGAACGCTTTGTTGAAAAAGGAAAACGACTGCATTTACTAAGTTTGTTTTTACCTGACAAGAAAGACAGCATACTCACAGGCTATACGCAGGCACAATTAAACTGGTGCAAACAAAACGAACGGAGCATCTTCAATTACTTTACACAAAACAATTTATTGTATGAACGTGAGCCTGCACTTACCCAAAACTTTGTAAATGAAGGTCCGTTTACACAAGGTATGCCGGAGCAAAGCCCAGGTAATATTGGAGCCTATGTTGGATGGCAAATTGTAAAGGCTTATCTCAACAAGAAAGGAACAATAACTCCTGATGCATTGATGAAAACACCGGCCAGGCAAATTTTTGAAGCATCAGCCTACAGACCCAAGTAAAACTTCCTGTGGCTTTTTACCCAGCTCTTTCATCATTTTAAAGTGCGATACAACCGCTGCACTCATGGTGGGATTAAGATTGTATAACAGGTGATGTTCTTTGCACTTTTCTTCTACAATTTTACTGATATGCGGATAATGCACATGGCTGATGCGTGGAAACAAATGGTGTTCAATCTGAAAATTCAACCCGCCTACAAACCATGAAATAAGCTTATTATCTGGTGCAAAGTTGGCAGTTGTTTTTACCTGATGTACAGCCCATTCATTTTCTATTTGCTTTGGTTCAATTCCTGCCAGTTCAAATTCTGTTTCTTCCACCACATGTGCCAGCTGAAATACAATAGCGAGTGTAAACCCCATAAATACATGCATCACTGCAAAACCGATAAACCAGGGCAATGCTCCAACAGCCATAACAGGAATAGCAACATAAAAAACAACATAAAGAATTTTACTCACCCAAAAAATAATATGATCTCTTGTGCTCATTTTCTGTAAAGGCGTGGTATACACTTTTTGTTTGAGGTATTTATTAAAATCCATCAAAGCAACCCATGCAAAAGAAGAAATAGCGTAAACCAAAATCACATAAATATGCTGAAAGCGATGTGCAGGCACCCATTTTTGTGTACTGCATTGGCGCATGAGCGGGCTTTTGGCAATGTCATCATCCATACCGTCAATATTCGTGTAGGTATGATGAATAATGTTGTGTTTGAACTTCCAGATAAAGGCATTTCCACCCAACGCATTAAGTGAATAACCAAACAATTCATTCACCCATTTTTTACTGCTGAAACTGCCATGGCAGGCATCATGCATTACATTAAAACCAATGCTGGCTAAAATAAACCCCAGTAATGCACAAAGCAGTAAACTGAGTGCCACAGGCATGCTTACAGTGAGTAACAGCACATATAAAAGCAACGCAGCAGGAATGAGTACCAGTGCTTTGATGTACAAATACAGATTACCTGTTTTTCTTAAACCAGAAGTGATAAAATACGCATCCACTTCCTTTTTTAAATCATCAAAAAATACTTTGTTGCTGTTGTTGAATGTAATTTTTGGCATGAAAATGTGTAGCTGATCTAAACAGCTTTTAAGAACAAGTTGCGCTAAAGATAGGGAGAACGATGTGTAAAACTAAACCGGGTAACATTTAATTTAAGCATGTGTAAGCGATGCTTAATTATTCTTAAACGGAGCCACCATTTCAAACTCAGGAATAAAGGCTTTAAACTGCTGATGGTTGTGCAGATTTTCCATTGTATAATGACCCAGCATTTTGCCCATATCAGTTTTTAAATTACAGCCGCTTACATATTGGTATTGGTCGCCAGGCTGTATTACCGGCATAACACCCACCACGCCTTCACCATCTACTTCTTTATATGAACCGTTACTGTCAAAAATATTCCAATGGCGCCGCAACAACTTTACAGGATGAGTATTGTTATTTTCAACTGTAATGCGGTAGGCAAACATATACTCACTTATGAGCGGATTGCTATATTCAGGTTGGTAAAATGTTTCTACCGTAATTTTAACGCCTTGTGATATTTCAGAAATCATATAACTTGTACCAAAGTAAACAAAAATTGTTTTAAAGAGTTGTATTGTTGACTGTTAAAGTAATTTTTTATGCCTAAAACAACACATAAATACACAAATGGAGAAGTAACCATTGTATGGAAACCTGATAGCTGCATCCACAGCACACTTTGCTGGAAGGGGCTGAAAGAGGTGTTTAACCCGGCGGAGCGGCCCTGGATTAAACCCGAAGGCGCCCCTACTGAAAAAATTATTGAACAGGTGCGTAAATGTCCCAGCGGTGCGCTCAGTTATTTTCTGAACAATGAAGAAGGAAAAGAAATTGTGGCCGAAAAAGCAGAGATGCTCAACATTGAAATTGCTACAGACGGACCCATACTCATTAAAACAGAATGTACCATCAAGCACAGTGATGGCACAACAGAAGTAAAAACGGGCACCACAGCATTGTGCCGGTGCGGACAATCAACCAACAAACCTTATTGTGATGGTACACACCGTAAGGCAGGTTTTAAGGGATAGCCCTATTTATCAAACCACCAGCCGATATTTGTTTTGCTGAGCAGCCATGTTACCGTCATGCCCAGCATGAGAACTGTAGTAACAATGAGATAAATTAACGCTCTTTTTTTCTTTTTCTTTCGGGTGCTGGATCCTGAAGCATCGTAATACAAATAGGAAGCCCACAGAAAAGCACCAAAGGTCATAAAGAAAAATAAACGGAATAATTCAAGGCGTGCAGTATAAAGCCCAAGCAAGTAAATGGTTTCCATTGATATGATTTAATGATGGTTAGTTAGTGTTATAAAGGTAATGATTCTGATGTGCACTCAGATTTTTTTTGATTTGTTGTAGCCATTCTTAAGGAGAAACTGTAATACTTTATCACGCTGGTCGCCCTGTACAATAATTTCTCCATCCTTATAAGAGCCGCCTGTGCCACAAAAATTACGAAGCTGTTTGCCTAATTTTTCTGCATCCTCATCTGTGCCGGTGAAGCCATCCACTAATGTAACCATCTTACCTGCACGATGTTTGGTTTCTATTTTCACTTTCAGCTTTTGCTCTGCGGGAGGCAAAGTTGTTTGCTCCGCATTATCCTCAACCTCATATTTAAAGTTGGGGTCTGTGCTGTAAACAAAACCCTGTCTATCTGCTTTATTTTTCTTGCTCATAACAAAAAATTGAACGGTTATACAAGTTTTGCTTTTAAACTTAAATCCAAACTGCGTGCCTGATGAATGAGTGCACCTGCGCTTATAAAATCAACACCGGTAGCGGCGTAATCCTGAATATTGCTGAGGTTAATACCTCCGCTGGCTTCAGTTTCCATTTTGCCATTAATATAATCCACTGCTTCTTTTAACTGCGCCGGTGTAAAGTTATCCAGCATAATCCGATGCGCCTTGCCATTGGCGATTACTTTTATTACATCCTCCATGTTTCTGGTTTCTACTTCAATCTTTAAACCGGGCTTTACGTTTTGTACATAATGCCATGCTTTATCAATTGCCTGTTCTATACCACCGCAGTAATCAATATGATTGTCTTTGAGCATTATCATATCATACAAAGCAAAACGATGGTTGTAACCGCCGCCAATGCGTACTGCTTCTTTTTCCAGGAGTCGGAAGTTGGGTGTTGTTTTTCTGGTGTCGAGCAATTTGGTGGAATAGCCTTTGAGTTTATCAGTATAGGTTTTAGTAAGCGTAGCAATACCACTCATGCGTTGCATACAGTTTAATACCAACCGCTCACATTGTAAAATAGTATGAACTGTTGCCTCTACTTCAAAAGCAATTTCTCCAACCTTCATTTCATCACCATCATTTTTAAACGGAGTAAAAATAGCTGCGGGCTCTTTGTAATGAAAGATGGCCTTTGCTGCCTGCATACCCGCCAAAACTCCAGCTTCTTTAATTTTTAAAACAGCTTTACCTTTTACATACGGTGCAATGGAAGAAAGGGTTGAATGGTCGCCATCACCAATATCTTCTTTTAAAGCTTCTTCAATTAAATGACGTAGCAGTTCGTTGTAATGAGGGTGCATGCTGCAAAACTAATGGATTGAAGGGATACGTTTTGTTTCGTTAATAACAAACAAAAACTCCGCTTTTAACGGAGCTATTATGTATAGAAAAACCGAATTACTTTTTGGATTCAAATTCTATTCCCTGCACCATAAGTTTATCTCCACGCTGGCGCATATAAACAGTAGTACGAAAATCACCATTGGAGGTAGTGAGCTTTCCTATGATAAAATTACTTGAAGGATTGCTGCCGCTGTGCTGCACTTCAAAATTCTTAACACGGTTCATATTAAAAAAATCTTTCAGCACCAGTTCCGCCTGCCCTTTACTGTAACTGTTACTTTTACCGGGCAGTGTGATGTCAATCATCTGGTCAAAATAAGGGCTCATCTTCTCCACATTACCGCTTTTAAGAGCACTCACTATTTCATCCTTCTGCATCGTAAATGCAGAGAGAAGAATAAAAAGTATACATACAATTAAATTGTTCTTCATGTATTCATTTTTAGATTAGGGAACGAAAAACATGCCAAACATACAAAGCCCAGACGGCCCCTGCAAGCGAAAGGCTGCTTTAACAGGTGCAAACACTTATTCGCCCCAATTCAATTAATTTTGACCTATGAGTAAAAAAGCAATGTTAATCATCATGGATGGCTGGGGTTTGGGCCCGGTAAAAAGCGCCGACGCCATTCAAAATGCCAATGTTCCCTTTGTAAGCAGCTTGTATTCAACATATCCTAATACCACATTAACCACCTGTGGTGAAGCGGTAGGGCTGCCCGATGGACAAATGGGCAACAGCGAAGTAGGTCACCTCAACCTCGGTGCAGGAAGAATTGTGTACCAGGAATTACAACGCATCCATGTGGCGGTGCGTGACGGCAGTTTTGCCAAAAATCCTGTACTCAATCAAAGTATTGATTACGCTATCAGCAATAATAAAAAATTACATCTCATCGGTTTGGTAAGTGATGGTGGTGTGCACTCGCATACCAATCATCTAAAAGCAATTGCTTCTTTATGTAAAGAAAAAGGCTTCAGCAATGTATACGTGCATGCCTTTACTGATGGAAGAGATACAGATCCTAAAAGCGGATTGGGTTACTTAACTGATTTGCACAACCATTTGCAGCAAACTACCGGAACGATTGTTTCCGTTACGGGAAGATATTATGCTATGGACCGTGATAAACGTTGGGAGCGTGTGAAACTGGCCTATGACGCATTGGTAAATGGAGAAGGCACTTTGGTTGATGATATTTTGAAAGGTGTAGAAGCATCGTACGTAACAGGTGTAACAGATGAATTTATTAAACCCATCATACTTGCGTCAGCAAAAGATAAAGTGATTGCAGATGGTGATGCAGTAATTTGTTTCAACTTCCGTACAGATCGCTGTCGTGAAATAACGCAGGTGTTAACTCAAATGGATATGCATGAACTCAACATGCACAAACTCAATCTGCATTACACTACCATGACGGAGTATGATAAAACATACACTAACGTGCATGTGATTTTTGAGAATGATAATCTCACAAAAACCTTAGGTGAAGTATTGGAAGCAAATGGTAAAACACAAATACGTATTGCTGAAACAGAAAAATATCCGCATGTGAGCTTCTTCTTCAGTGGCGGCAGAGAACAACCATTTGAAGGTGAAAAACGAATTATGATTCCATCACCTAAAGTAGCTACTTATGATTTGCAACCGGAGATGAGTGCGGTGGAAGTAACAGACGCCATCGTTCCTGAAATTGAAAATGAAACGGCAGATTTTATTTGTTTGAATTATGCCAATGCAGATATGGTGGGCCACACAGGCGTTTTCAGTGCAGCCATCAAAGCCGTGGAAACGGTAGATGCCTGTGTAAACAGAGTGGTAACAGCAGCACTGGCACATGATTATACAGTATTCTTAACTGCCGACCATGGTAATGCCGATTATATGATTAATGAAGACGGCACGCCCAATACAGCACATACATTAAATCCGGTTCCGTTGTTTGTCATCAGCCGCTTATGGAAAGGCACGGTGAGAGCGGGAAAATTGGGCGATATTGCGCCGAGTATTTTAACGGTGATGGGCTTACCCATTCCAAAGGAAATGACCGGTGAGGTACTTGTGGAAGGATAATAACCTTAAAATAAAGATAACTGCGTGATTCGCCTGAAGCAAACAATTGCTGTTGTATTAACATTGATGATGTTACTCCCATTAGTAACACCAGCTGTACTTCAATTACAACAAGTATATATGCAGTGGGAGATGCAGGAAAATCTGGAAAAAAAAGAACTGGTTTCCATAACTCTTTCTGCAACAGATATACATTGGGTTCACAAAGAAAAAGAATGCCTCATTAATGGTGAGTTATTTGATGTAAAAGAAAAACAGATAAATGAGGTTAAAATTACTCTTACAGGTTTATTTGATGTAAAAGAAAAACAAATTCAAAAACAAATTTCAAGCCACGCCCAAAAACAACAGCAGGATAGAAAAAGAGCTGTACTGTTAAAGATGTTAGTACAAACTGCAACTGTATTTCAAAGAAGTGAATTATTAAACCCGCCTTGTTTGTTAACCACCTCATACCAACCAATTTTTAAACAGGCCTTTTATAAAAATCCGTTTTGCGGCATTGTAACACCACCTCCCCGCTGCATCAGTTGATTTTTTAATTGACTTTTTTAAGCTGTCACTTTACCTGTATATGAGAGGTGAAGTGGTATGTGCTTATTCCATTTCTATTTTCAAACCTTACTAAATGAAAAAGATATTCGTATTTTCTATTTTAACGGTACTTATAATAAATCTGAAAGCACAGGAAAAAAAACAAGATAGTGTTGTAAAAGATCTTTCTGAAATCGTAATCAGTGCCAGCAAATTTCCTGAAAAGAAACGCAATGTGGCACAACGAATAGATGTTATCAATTCAAAATTTATTGCCACCGTTAATGCACAAAACACAGGTGACTTATTAATCAACACAGGAAATGTGTTTGTTCAAAAAAGTCAACAGGGTGGCAGCAGTCCTGTGGTTCGTGGATTTGAAGCAAGCCGTGTATTACTGGTTGTGGATGGTGTGCGGATGAATAATTTAATTTACCGCAGCGGTCATTTGCAAAATGCAATTACTGTGGATCAGAACATGCTGGAAAGTATGGAAGTATTGTATGGCCCTGCATCTACCTTGTATGGAAGTGATGCATTGGGTGGTGTAGTTCATTTCCGAACAAAAGCGCCGAAGCTGGCTGCAGATGGTAAGAAAATAATGATTGCAGGAAATGCATTTACCCGCTACAGCAGTGCTAATAATGAAAAAAGTCTACATGCTGATTTTAATATTGGCAGCAAAAAATTTGCTTGGCTGCAGTCTTACACCGTCAGTGAATTTGGCGATATGAAGATGGGTGCTAATTATCCTGATAAATATCCCGCTTTTGGCCGAAGAGATTCGTTCATTACACGTATCAACAACAGAGATACCGTTGTAAAAAATAATGATCCCAATGTTCAAAAGTTCAGTGGCTATAAACAATGGGATATTTTACAGAAGGTGTTATACAGGCAATCAGATAAAATAACCCATACGCTCAACTTTCAGTTATCAAATACCAATGATGTGCCACGATATGATCGCTTACAGGATAAACGCAACTTTGGTGGTACCATTGGCAATACCCTGCGCTGGGCAGAGTGGTACTACGGTCCGCAAAAAAGAATCTTAACTTCTTATGAACTAAGTGTGGTAAAAGCAGGCTGGTTTGATAATTTTAATGTAAATGTAAATTACCAGGATATTGAAGAAAGCCGGGTACAACGCCAGTTTCGTGCTGCAAACAGGGAAGCAAGAATTGAACGTGTAAAGGTTTTTGGATTTGTATTTGATACTCGTAAAGTGTGGAAAAATCATGAATTAACAATAGGTGCAGATGGTCAGTTCAATACATTAAAATCAACCGGTACTATTACCAATGTAAACACAGGCGTGGTAAATAATCTGGTTGATACACGTTACCCAAATGGTAATAATAAAATGAATAACCTCGGTTTGTTTGCACAGCATTTATATAAATTCAAAAACAAAAAACTGATTTTGAATGATGGTATTCGTTTACAACACAGTACTCTTAATTCAACCATTGCTGATAATTCATTCCGTAACCTTCCCTATACTGAAATCAATCAAAAGAACACCGCATTTACAGGCAATTTTGGCCTGGTGTATTTACCAACAGTTCAAACAAAAATCTCCACTAATTTATCTGCCGGCTTTCGGGTACCAAATGTGGATGATCTGGCAAAGATTTTTGAATCGGGTACCTCAGGAGGCATCAGGCAGGTTGTAGTTCCTAATCCTGACATAAAACCTGAACGTACTTATAATATTGATTTGGGTATAAGTCAGAATTTTGGAAAAAATTTCAGGATTGAAGCAAGTGGATTTTATACCTGGTTCAGGAATGCTTTGGTTAAAAGTCCTTTTCTTTTTAATGGACAGGATTCTATTGTATACAATGGCGTTAGAAGCCAGGTACTGGCCAATGTAAATGCAAATAAAGCATACCTGTATGGTTTTAGTGCTGCTTTTTTTGCAACAGCAAACCATTTTACTTTTAGCAGCACCCTTAGTTATACGGTAGGCCGTTTTGAAACCGATGCTTCAAAAAATTCAAATATCTACGAAAAGCAAAGCAATGGAACCTATGCGTTGGTAAGCCGCAATGTAAGCAGCAAACCATTAGACCACATTCCGCCGGTATTCGGAAAATCAAGTATCGTGTATGAAAAGAATAAGATCATGGGTGAATTCTTTGCGCTGTACAACGGCTGGAAACGTTTGGATGATTTTAATGCTGATGGTGAAGATAATCCACAGTATGCCACACCCGATGGTATGCCGGGCTGGTTTACACTCAATTTCCGTTCTTCTTTTAAAGTTCAGAAAAATGTAACGGTTCAATTTGCAGTTGAAAATTTGTTTAACAGGAATTACCGCTATTTCTCCTCTGGCTTTTCTGCCCCGGGAAGAAATTTTATTGTAGCTGTTCGTGCTGGTTTTTAAAAAATTGTCTTGGTGTAAGAGGCCGCTGTTAATTTTTCAATGAAACAGTGGCTTTATTACTTTAAGCATCTTCTTTTGACTTGCTCCATTACAAAACGGAACGATGTGAAGAGCCTGCCATTACAGGCAATCAGGCTTGGGAATTATCCCCCCATTTGAATGCAACGGCTCCGGTAAAACCATTTGCGTTTATGCCAAGCTGGTTTTGGAGAAGCCGTTTGAAATCATCACAGAAACGTAAAAATTTTCTTAATGAGCTTATTTCGTTCAACACGCAGCATGTTTTTCAAATAATTTGTCTATTTTGAGGGTTGCAAACCCATCTGAATGACGGAAGAAGCAATCTTACAGGGATGTCTCAAAAACCAGCCTGCGGCCCAGCAGGAATTGTACAACCGTTACAGCCCCAAAATGCTGTCGGTATGTTATCGTTTTGCTCGGCACAGAGAAGATGCTGAAGACATGCTGCAGGAAGGTTTCATTCGTGTTTTTACTCAGATTCACCAGTTTCAACATAAAGGCTCTTTTGAAGGTTGGGTTCGGCGAATTATTGTTCATACCTGCATTAATCATTTAAAGAAACACAAGAAATTCAATGATGCAGTAGATATCAGTAATGCTCAAAACATTATGGTACGTGAAGACAGTGTTCCGTCCATAATACAGGCCAAGCAGGTAATTGAATGTATAAGAAGCTTACCTGTAGGTTACAGAACAGTGCTCAATCTATTTGCTATTGAAGGTTACACGCATCGTGAAATTGCCAATATGCTTGAGATTGAAGAAAGTACCAGCCGGAGCCAGTACACAAGAGCAAAAGCAATGCTGGAGCAGATTTTGGTTCAAAAGAAAATCATACTCCAGCCGCATCGACAGGGTGAATGGGTGGCAGCAGCCCATCCTCGTTTTTAGAATTTAATTCGTACTACACCAAAACTAAAAACTGATTATGGAGCGTTTTATGTACCAGGATGATTCTTTTGAACAAGTGCTGAAGCAGAAGGCAGATGAGTACCGGATGTACCCTTCTGATCAGTCGTGGGAAATAATTAACCGCCGTCTTCACCATCCTAATCGCTTTAACCGTAAAGCTGCTGCATTTTTTACAGCTACTTTTTTAAGCATAAGTTTATGGGTATCTGTAAACCAGCACGAAGTTGCTGTTGTAAATTCCGCACTTACTGAAGTTTTATCCGAACCGTTAATTGTAAATGAAACAGCTGCTGCTGAACCATCAGCAATAAAACAAATTAATAATGCAGGCAGGGAGCGGATTGTTGCAAATTCAACTCAAAAAGAACCAGCAACTGTCTCTGTTGTGGTAAGTGAAAGCACAAATTTCATCATACCGGCAACACGGCCCACAGAAACAACTATATCTCAAAACCATGCTGCAATAGAAGAACCATCGAAGGAAGTAAATTTGAAATTAACTGATGCTGTAGCGTTGAAAAATTTTTCCAAACTTCCCGGAGCTGAATTTATATCAGTGCGTTCAATATCAGAATTAATGCAACCTGTACCAACAGCTACTGAAATAAAAATTGAAGAAGCTGAAGAAAATAAAACAGACGCTGATTTGAATTATGAAGTTCATGTGCCTGTAACTGTACAAACGAAAAAGCCAAAAGCTGAACTGCAATTACACATTGCACCATCTGCCAGTTATCGGGTATTGGTTTCTGATAACAAATTCAATTTCGGAAACCTCCGAGACCCCAATAGTGCAGTAAAACAACGCACGTCCATTGGCATGGAGGCTGGTGTTACTTTCATTAAACCTGTAAGTAAAACCATTTCATTTACTGCGGGGCTGCAATTTAATTTCACCAATTATGTGTTGGTAAGTTCACGTTATAATCCAGAACTGGCAACTGTTATCCTCAACTCTGCCAGAAATGTACAACGTTATACAAATTTGAGAACAAGCAACGGATATTTTGCTGAAAATATAACCAACAAAACCTATCAGTTGTCTGTACCTATAGGCGTACAAATGCGTTTGCTGCAAACTAAAAAATTCTCCTGGAATCTTGGTACGACGCTTCAACCCACCTATCTCATAAATGCCACGGGGTATCTTGTAACCAATGATTATAAAAACTATATTAAAGCACCGGAATTCTTAAGAAGTTTGAACTTAAACTATAGTCTTGAATCATTTTTCCGGTTCAATTCCGGAAGTTCAACACAAATTATTGCAGGACCTCAGTTTCGTTACCAGTTATTCTCCAATTCAAAAGAAAATTATCCAGTGCAGGAGCACCTTGTGGATTATGGATTCAGAATCGGATTTATAAAAACCCTCAAATAAAAACATAGTTTTTCTATGAAGCCGTTCATGCCGTAACATTTCAATAATTTTGCAACATGCAAAAATTATCCCTTGTTCTGGTAATAGCCCTCACTGTGTTTTCTTGCAATTCCCCAGCCTCTGAAAAAGAAAAACCGGAGTTTATTGATGTAACAGCATATTTAAAAGGACAGATTGCTTATATTGACACTGTTCCCTTTGCATTTGAAAAAACAATATTCAGAGATTCTGTTTATACAGATACTTCGTTTCTTACCAAAGAACAACTAAAATCCATTGTACTGGCTTTTTTAACGGAAGAACTGGAAAAGAACAATTTTCAAAAAATGTATACTGAATCCTCGTTTGCCGATGCCAGTACAAACTTTATTACGCTAACTTATGAACCGGAAGAAAAAAAGGATTTGCCTGTACAGCGTGTTGATGTATATGTAAGTCCGGAAACTCAGGAAATCGAAAAACTATTTATTGTGCGAAAAAATGAAAACAAAGACTCTTCTCTCACACAACAATTACTCTGGAAACATAATAAAAGCTGTAAACTTATAACTACTGTATATAAACCCAACGGCGCAGAACAGGTTATATCCGAAAAAATTAACTGGAACGATAAGGAAGAATAATTGGCTGAATGACACAGGAACAATTTCAACAAATAAGCAAGTCTATTCCGCTGCAGCCCGGTATTTACAAGTACTATGATGCGGATAAGAAACTATTGTATGTGGGTAAAGCTAAAAGCCTGCGCAAAAGAGTTTCAAGCTATTTTAATAAAACTGTTACTTCTTATAAAACTGCTGAGTTGGTGCGCCGTATCCACAGCATTGATTATACCATTGTTACTTCAGAGCAGGATGCCCTTTTTTTAGAGAACTCACTCATCAAACAATTTCAGCCGGTATTCAATATCAATTTAAAAGATGATAAGAGTTATCCGTTTATCGTTATTAAAAAAGAGCCCTTTCCACGGGTATTTCTTACAAGAAAAAAGATAAATGATGGTTCAGTTTATATGGGCCCTTTTACTTCCGTTGCAAAAGTGCGTGAGCTCATTCAATTCATACGCCAGAATATTCCTTTACGTAATTGCAAGCTCAATTTAACAGACAGTAATATTGACAAAAAGAAATTCAAAGTATGTCTGGAATATCATTTAGGTAATTGTAAAGGCCCCTGTGAAGGATTGCAAACACATGATGATTATAATGAAGGACTTGCTCAGGTAAAAAATCTGCTCAGTGGTAATCTGAAACCTGTATTTCACCATTTAAAAAATGAGATGAAAGAACAAGTGAAACAGTTAAAATTTGAAAAAGCTGAAATCATCAAAAAGAAAATTGAACATCTTGAGAATTATCAGGCAAAATCAACAGTAGTAAATCCCCGGCTAGGTAATGTAGATGTTTATACCATTATTCGCCATGAAGACAAAGCCTTCATCAATTACCTCATGGTACAGAATGGTAATATAATTCAAACCGAAAACCTGCAGGTAGATTGTAAACTGGATGAAACACCGCAGGAGGTTCTGGAATCAGTGATTGGCCGTATTGCGGAATTGTTTCAAAGCAAAGCAACTGAGCTCATTTTGCCTTTGGAAATTGAAACCATTGATGATGCAGTAACCGTTACAGTGCCGAAAGCAGGTGCAAAAAAACAATTGCTCGACCTTTCGCAAAAGAATACAGAGCATTTTTTCCGTGAATACCAGCAAAAGAAAGTACTGCACTTAAATGAAGCCAAAGTAACCGGACTTCAACTTATTGAGCAACTGCAGAAAGATTTGCAATTGAAAGAACTTCCTGTACATATCGAGTGTTTTGATAACTCCAATTTTCAGGGAAGTTATCCTGTAAGTGCTATGGTGTGCTTTAAAAACGGTGAGCCCAGTAAGAAAGATTACCGTCATTTCAATATAAAAACTGTTACAGGCATCAATGATTTTGCAAGTATGAGTGAAGTGGTGCACAGACGTTATGACCGTTTGCTCAAAGAACATCAAACACTTCCTCAGTTGATTATTATTGATGGAGGCAAAGGACAACTTTCAGCTGCTATGGAAAGCATCAGAGCCCTGCATATTGAAAACATGTTAACTGTAATTGGCCTGGCAAAAAATGTTGAAGAGGTTTTTTTTACAGGAGATCAACAATCATTGAAACTTCCTTACAACAGCACATCGCTTCAATTATTAAGACGTATTAGAGACGAGGTACATCGCTTTGGCATTACCTTTCACCGCAACCAACGCAGCCGGGGTACGTTTAAAAATGAACTGGAAGATATTAATGGAATTGGTAAAGCTACTGCCGAATTATTGTTGCAGAAGTTTCGTTCTGTTGCCAATATTAAAAAAGCTACTGCTGAAGAATTAATTGAATTAATTGGTGAAAGAAGAACCGGATTCTTGATGGAAGCATTGGCAAGCATGCAGAAATAAAAAAAGGGCCAGGATAGAAATCCAGCCCCGTCTTTAAAATCCAATATCCTATGAAAAACCATTGCGAAGATATGTATAGATTACAGATAATCAATACCCCAATACGGGTATTTTTTGCACAACAGGTTAAAAAAAAAATAATACGAATAAGAGGTGAGTAACATACTTAAATTTTTGTGTATATATAATTTTATACACCATAAAAAAAGCCTCAACAAATGTTGAGGCTTTTAAATTTTTTTTAATTTGTTAATAAGACCAGAGATCCTGTTCGTAGTTAAATATTTTTTCTTTGATGTTATCTCCTTCCAGCAAAGCAAGAATAGGATCTTTTATATAATCTCTGATACGACGATCGTAAGGGTTATCAATCGTTGACTTTGTGATGAAGCTGCTGAACATTCGGTTTTCAAAATATTCTTCCCAGGTCATACGTGCACCAAAGTTTTTGCCATTGAAGGCTTCATATTTTGCTAATACTGACCTTGAATCAGGATAATAAATCCAGAAAAGAGGTAATTGTCCAATATAGTTTCCTGATGTGCTGTACTGCTGTTTTACCGGACAGATACCCAGTATGCGAACAAACATCCTTGATGACTCTTTATCAAACACCCACTCTTCTTTTACCCTGAAGATAAAAATACTGTCAGGGCTTACCTCACGGCAGCGAACTTCATAACGAACAGTATTACCATTAAAATCAACTACAGGCACAGTATCAGAACCACCGCTGAAAGCTTCCATTACTTTAGCCGGGGTCATAGGTGTTGTAAAACGATCATCGGCAGGATCAAATGCGGTTATTTCACGGCTTTTGATGGCGTTAATGATGATGGATATGAACCGCTGATTGCCATTATCTTCATCAGCTGAGTAGCGGAAAGCCAAATTCATTTTTTCACGGGCATCAATTTCTCTCCACACACGCTGGCGGTACACCGCATCATCTTCACGGATGTGTTCAAAAACAAGGGGCTGTCGGTCTTTAATTAAGTTACGTTCTATAGATGCATCGTTACGCAATGAAGGCTTTATAGTATCAAAACCTGAACCGGTATTACAGGGTACAACTACAATTGGAATGTTTCCCTGTGGTTGATTGGAAACCTGCTGCTGGTTATTATTACCGTAGCCGCTGCTTTGCTGGTTACCATATCCACTTTGCTGATTGTTATTATTTGCAGGTGGATTGCCATAGCCACTTTGAGGACGGGCACGCTGGGTACGTCTGCGCTGTGCATCAGCAGTAGCTGATACTATCAGCAAACCGGTAATCATCAGAAGACCTATGTTTTTCAACTTCATTGTATTAGTTTTTATCATTAACGCTTAATTCGCTCTTAAATTATTTTTTACCCGTTTATCGTAAGTTAAAATACGGGCCTGGAATTTTGCGTCCGCCACCCGGACCTGTTACTCGTATTTCATCTAAGGTTACAGTTGTACCCGGCTTACATTTATTGATAATGTCTCTTACAGCCTCAAAACTGTTACCACTTACGGTTCTGTATTGAGGGTCAGGAAAACCTGCACCTGTACAATAGATTGTATAACCTGTTACAGTATATTGAACACCTTCAAACACAAAGTTTTCAAGCTCAGCACGAATACCCATTTGCGCTTTAAACTCAGATGTGCTCATTAATCCTCCCTTACTTCTGCCAACCATGGCAATAGGATCGGGCACGGTTTTAACTCTAAATGTAAATTGTGAACTTTTACCATCTGCATTTACAGTTACTACAGCCGTACCTACGTTAGATGGGCTTGCTACATAACGTCCGGGTCCAATTTTACGCAGGCTGCCATTATTGGTGCTTACGTTTACTTTTTCATCACCTACACTACCACCTGTTACAGCAAGTTCATTATCCAGACCTATGTATAATACTTTTACCTTTTCTGCACTTACAAATGCACCTGTAGGAGTTCCTACGGTGTAGTCAATTTTTGTTTGAGTTGTTTGCCAATTGCCCTCCTGATCCTTGTATTTGATTACTACAGGAACAGAACCGCCACCGACACCTACAGCCGTTTTGTAAAGAGCTACACCATCGGCATCCAGTGGAATAGAACGACCGCCTATAGATATTTCAGGTAAAGCAGTTTTACTGTAAGCACCAATACCGGCAGTAATTTGCAATTCCTGACCGGGGAACAAATAAGTAGAATTAGCTCCTACTAATGGTTTGTACGTGTCAAAGCGTACAACAACCTGACCAATTTTATTATGAAACTCGTTTACTAAACGGTTTTCCGTTGTTTTCACGTCATTCTGAAACTTGCTCAACATGGTTAATGCAGCCACGGTAGGAGTCATATTGAAATAAGCCTTTGTCCATGTTACATTACCAAGATTACCACCTGTAGTTGATTTCGGAATTTCGAGGTTCATAGGTATTGTTTTTGCAAATTCACGGCCAATTGAATCATCAATGGCCAGCATTTTTGTTTTGTACTCTTCTAATTTTTTCTTCAACTTTTCACCTTCTCCCTGCTTATCCATAATACGGGTAGCAACATCAATATTATCTTCTTTAAAAGTAGATGTGGGATCAGCGGGATTAAATCCTGCTTCTACTTTCATTTTCAATTTTAAACTTTCAATGTAATCATAAATCTCCTTTGTTAAGGAAACAGCTTGATCAGCTTTAGGTTTCCAGGCGGCAGCTTTCTCAGCAGTAGTTGCATCTTTTAATTTTTCCTCAAAGGAAGTCATAAGTGTTTGGGTAGATGAACTTACCACACTGTTTGTTTTGGTAAGACTGTTATCCACCACTTTGAACGCATTGATGATTTCTGCAGATACGTTGAGTGCTAACAGAGCTGTTAACACCAGGTACATGAGGTTAATCATCTTTTGCCGGGGCTCTTTAGGTAGTGCCATGATCTTTGGATTTTGGTTTTGGTTAACTGATTGGTTCTTCTTTGTTTAAATTAACGACCCTGCATCGCATTGATCATGTTACCGTAAATATTATTGAGCGTACCCAGGTTTTTAGCCAGGCTTGATATTTGATTATGAGCTGCTTTAGCATCCTCCACACTTCCCTGCATCGCTTCAGAAGCCTGTACCAGGTTGCCATAGAATTTATTCAGCGCTTTCAAATGATTATTTGAATCCTGTAACTCCAGTTCATAAATTGTATTGAGTGAACCCAGGTTCTTGGTCATGGTTTCTACCTGCAAATGGAATTGCTTTGTACTTTCGGCAGCGCTATTAAAGGAAGCAACAGAGGCTGAAGCCTGCTGGTAAGCATCTTTCATACCGCCTAAAACTGAAGCAGCTTCTTTTGTTTTTGCACTCAACTCACCTGTAGCGCTAACTACATCGCCTACTTCTTTAATACCGCCAACAGTTGCATTTAATTTCTGAAAATTATCGCTTAATGAGCGTAGGCTGCTGGGTGTAATTTCAGCATCCTGCATCATTTTATCTAAACTTGCAAGCGCCGGTGTACCTTTTGCTTTTGCAGGTGTTTCTGGCGCATGTAATCCATAACCCTGTGTAGCCAGATAAGCATAAACAAGAAAAATGCCTGCTTCAGTAAGCAGCCCGATGGTAAGCATTAAATCTGCAAAGCTTAAGTGAAGGATTTTTGCCCATGCTCCAAAGATTACTACTGCCGCACCTGCTGATACGATGATGTTTGTGATTTTTTCGGTAGATTGAGAAACTGCCATAACTGTTGGTTTTAAAATAGTGATTTAAATTTTAGGGACACAGATTACATAGGTAAATATCTGCACTGCAGCCCTTGGGTATTTTTAAATTTGATGAAAAAAATTTGTATTAACGTCCTCTCTTCATGCCCACGCCAGGTGCCAGATCTACAACACAACGGAATCCGATATACGATTTGGCAGTGTCCTGATATTCGTAGTTACGTGTACTGGTTTGTAAGAAATAACCCACACTTTGCCAGCTGCCGCCACGTATTACTTTACGTTTCATACGGGGAGGATCACTGTCTTTTGCATTCCAGCGAATATCGGGGTTCATATCATGCGCAAAGTTGTAACCACCTTCATAGTATAAGGAGCTGGTCCACTCTGCCACATTACCTGCCATGTTGTACAAACCAAAATCATTGGGCCAGTAAGCATCGGCACGTACAGTATAGAAGCCACCATCTTCAGGATAGTTACCACGGCCGGGCTTAAAATTGGCCATCAAACATCCTTTGCGGTTACGGAGATAATAGTTACCCCATGGAAACATGGATTGTGAGCGACCACCTCTTGCAGCATACTCCCACTCTGCTTCTGTAGGCAGGCGGTAATTTGACTCAGTGGCATATCCTTTGGTATCATTGAAACCATTAAGAAGGCGTGAGCGCCATACGCAAAATGCACTGGCCTGCTTCCAGGTAACACCTACTACAGGATAATTCTGGAAAGCGGGGTGAGAAAAGTAGCGTACACTCATGGGTTCATTATAACTGTATGAGAAATCACGAACCCAAACCAATGTATCAGGATAAATTTTAATGGGGGTTTTGATGATGAATTTAGAACGGGGCTCATTGGGCTTGCGGTAAGCAGCAGCTTTGTAATCCACATACTCCTCCTGATAGATTAATTTATCAGGGTCGATTTCCATTTTACCAAAGATGCGATCGTCCGGAGCCATCATCATAGCACCCAGCTTTTCATAAATATTTTTTTCTTTCCAGATACCGGCCATCTTTTTCTTGTCAAGGCTATTGGTTTTAGGGTCAATATAACCCAGGATGGTTGCAGCTATTGAATCTCTCACGTCAAATACAAACTGCTTGTATTCTCTGTTTGTGATTTCGGTAACATCCATCCAAAAGCCGCTTATAGACATTTGGCGGTTACGTGCAGTAAAGGAATAATTGATATCCTCATCACTGGGCCCCATATGAAAGGTTCCCTGAGGGATATGTACCATTCCCAGATGCGTGTTATTGTTAATTTTAGCTGAATAGGTGGCACCAACCAATTGGCCGTTACTTGCAGTTGTTTTTGCAGACTTTGATTTACCACAACCAACAACAAGTACGGATAGGGTTGCAAGAGCCAGACAGGCAAATAGTTGGTTCTTCATTGTTGAGAATTTTTTCTTATAGATACTGGTTTTGGCAGAAACATTAATTTCGGAAGCTTCTGCTTTATACCGCAATGCTACTATTAATTTTTTAATAATCAAAATCAAGGATTTGTACCTCTGGTTAACGATACCTTATATATTTTTATTGTTTAAAACTCATCGAACTGCTAAAATACTAATGAATTCAGCTATTTCAGCTATCGGAGCGGTGCAACTATAGTTTTTACACAGATAAAAATTAGGGGTTTTCATGGATGTAGTTTTCCCGGCCAAAACAGGAAATTCACCATCACCATTTTTAGCCGCCTGTATTATTTTATTGGGTTGATAGTAGGAGTTGATTGTATCTCTTCCGGCTTCAAACCCTGCGCCCACTATCGCTATTTCCAAAAACCCTTTTTGAAGGTTGTATAAATGCCCGGCCCATACTCCAAATGATACAGGATAACGCAGCACCGCCTGTTGTAAAGCGCCAAGCATGCTTACACTCTGCGTCTGCCATTGCTTTTCATCAAATATCAACCCCAGATAATATAAGTTTTCAGCCATCACTGCATTGCCGGATGGAGTGGCACCATCATACACTTCCTTTTTCCGCACAATAATATCATGCGCTCCTTCAGGGGTGTAAAAAAAATAACCGGTCTCTGGTTCTAAAAACTGTTCCTGCACTAAGGCTGTTAAGTCACGTGCCTGTTTTAAATATCCGGTGTCCGATGTTATTTCCTGCAAATGAATCAGTGCCTGAATTAAAAACGCATAATCATCCAAAAATGCAGTATGCTTTAGTGCACCCTTTTTATAAGAATGAAACCATACGCCGTCTTTATTAAAAACAGACAGTAAAAACTCCATATTGGCAACGGCCCTTTTTCTGTATACTTCCACACCGGTAGCAGTAAAAGCCTTGCTGTAAGCTGTGCTCATTAACGCATTCCAGCTTAAGAGAATTTTATCATCCAGCAAAGGACGTATGCGTTTGTTCCGTACCTGCAGCAACCGCTCTTTACATTGTTGCATAAACAACCTGAGCTCATCTATGTTTGTATGATGAACGTTTGCAAACGCCTCCACACTTAATAACAATCTTGGAATGGTTACATGCTCCCAATTACCTTCATCAGTTACATCAAATAATTCACAAAACAAGGCAGCATCGTTTTGCAATACGTCTTCAATCTCTGCTTTTTGCCAGGTATAAAATTTTCCCTCCACCCCTTCGCTATCTGCATCCAATGCTGAATAAAAACCTCCTTCATCACTCATCATTTCACGTTCAATAAAAGAGATTGTTTCTATAATCGTTTGCCTGTAAAGTTCTTTTTTAGTGAGTTGATACGCTTCACTCAATGCTGCTACCAGCAATGCATTATCATAAAGCATTTTTTCAAAATGCGGCGCCAGCCATTCGGCATCTGTACTGTAACGGGCAAAACCACCGCCGATGTGATCATAAATACCACCCATGCACATTTTATCCAAACTCAAACAGGCTTGCCTCAACGCTTCTTCATTACCTGTAAAGTGATAATGCTTAAGTAAAAATCGGATAGTAAATGTTTGCGGAAACTTGGGCGCTCTGCCAAAACCGCCCCATTCAGTATCAGCGTTTTTTAAAATAGCCTCACAAATTATGGAAGCACTGTTGGCATCAAACAACTCTTCCACAGGCAGCTGTACCTGTAATATTTTTTCGGTACCAAATGCATTGGCGTTTTGTAAATGCGCCGTAAGATTGGTTGCCTGCTCTTCCATTTCATCCCGTCGCTTACTAAATGCATCGGCTACACTGTACAGCACTTCTTTCCATGATGCTCTGTTGTATGCACGCACCGGAGGAAAATACGTGCCGCCATAAAAGGGTTTTAGATCCGGTGTTAAAAATACATTGAGCGGCCAGCCACCACTGCCCGTCATGGCCTGCACGGCATCCATGTATATATGATCCAAATCAGGGCGCTCCTCCCGGTCAATTTTAATGTTTACAAAAAGCCTGTTCATGATCTCGGCAGTAGCTGCATCTTCAAAACTCTCCCGCTCCATCACATGACACCAGTGGCAGGAGGAATAGCCAATGCTTACCAGAATGGGTTTATCTTCCTGCTTTGCTTTTTGCAAAGCTTCTTCACTCCACGGATACCAATCCACGGGATTATGCTGATGCTGTAATAAGTAAGGACTGGTCTCTTGTGCTAAACGATTGGTATGCGGCATGATTAATCCTAAGGTATGTATGAACCAACAACAGGCAAAAAAAATGGTTTAGCTTTTGCCAAACCATTTCGTTAAAGAAATAAATATTATTGATTGTGTGCTGCCAGAAATTTATCAAGGGCTGCAACCATACTGGGCGTTTGTGGCTCAGGCGCCTTAATCTGGAGTTTCAAACCGGCTTCTTCCACTGCCTTAAAGGTATTGGCACCAAATGCGCCGATGTACGTGCCGTTTTGTTTGAACTTTGGCAGGTTTTCAATCAAACTCTTTACACCGCTGGGTGTAAAGAAACAGATCACATCATAATTACCATTGCTCACCAACTCCTTAATGTCATTACTTACTGTTTTGTACAGGATGGGTGTGGCAAATTCACAATTATGATTGCGCAGCCAGCCGGTAATGTCATTGTCTATATTTTCACTGCAGGGATATAAAAAGCGCTCGTTGCTTTTGTGTTTGTTAATTACATCAAACAAACTTTTATTGGTACCATCAGCACCGTAAAACACTTTGCGCTTGCGGTATAAAATAAACTTTTGCAAATAAAGGGCTACAGCCTCTGTAATACAGAAGTATTTTGTTTCCTGTGAAATGGTGATGCGCATTTCTTCACAAATGCGAAAGAAATGATCAATAGCGTGGCGACTGGTAAAAACAACTGCTGAAAAAGAGGGGATATCAACTTTTTGCTTTCGAAATTCTTTTGCCGGCACACCTTCAATACGGATGAAGGGCTGAAAGTCGAGTTTTACATCATATTTCCGTACCAAATCATAGTAAGGTGATTTCTCTGAATCTGGCTTAGGCTGCGTTATGAGTATGTTTCGAACTTTGATGGCTGTTTTTTCTTTCTGGCCTTTTTTATCCATACCGGTCAGGAAAATTTTGGCAAAGGTAGGCAGAAAGGTTTAGAAAAAACGCACCAATACTTTGTAAATGAGTAACAAAGGAGCAATTTCTATGGCCAGAAAAAAAATGAAAAAATGAATACGGCTAAGCTTAATTTCCGATTGTATGGGCTGATACGCTCTTAAGAAACGGTACAAAAACAGGATTACTACCATGATTAATGAAACAGTCACCGCCACCGGTACTATACTTTTGGTAGAAAAAGCAATAACGATGATGAAGGGGAGAATGACAATACCCGCCACTTTGTTGATGAGAAATACAATAAATGTATAAGTTTCTGTAGCCGTTTTTATACCAAATACCCACCCGCTCAAATGCAAAAAAACATATTTGCCCAAATACAACAGAAGCAGGCAAAGGGTGGCGCCTATTGGGATTAACCAGGCACTTACTTGCAGCGAAGACTGAAAGTAAGAAGCGAGCAAATAGGCATACACCCCAAACGAAAATGCAAAAAAGATGTTGAATAATAAGGACTGCAATCCACTTTGTACCAACTGCTCCTTAATCTGGTTGACTCTGAGTGAAGTACGAAATAAAAAGCGGAATAAATCTTTAAAATACCGGGCATAGGTTAACCGTAATACACCAAACATGAGCAGCAAACCAAGTATGTAATAAAATAACCAGTCTTTATTTGCAAGTTGTTTGGGCTGCTGTATTACAAACTCACCTTTTGATTGTGTATTGAACCGCAGCATTTTTTTGATGATGTAGTTCCTGCTGCTGTCGAAGGAGATGGTTGCAGATGGAGGAGCTGCAGCAATTTGATTTTGATGAATCGTATCTGCCTTTATGGTATCTGCTGCTGTTTGCTGTACAGCATTGGAATCCTGCGCACGGAGTGCAACAGAACCAACCAGTAAAAAAAATACAATGAAGAAACGCAGCATGATTGCTGCAAAAGTAAGTGATGAAGGGATGTGTTGTAAAAGAAGTCCTGCTACTATTTAAAAAGTATGCCGGTAAAAGCATACCCATCTGGTCTTGAGTTGCAAATTATAAATGCAGACATCTATCGTCTGCCTCAGGACAGCTTTCAGCTTTTTGTTCTTTACTCATCGTTTATTACTACCAGCTTTATTTGTTTTGAACACTACGGATAGCTGGATTCATATTGCAACAACTTAAACTACAATCCTGTTCATTGTTCAATAGCTTCTTTTATAATTCATCCATCAGCCTCGCCTTCCTTCTTCCTCTCCCGTAGAGAGAAAGCGGTACTTCTGTACTTTCAAAGAACTATTACAGCTACCATTTCTTCTTTTGTTCTTTCTTCATCAACACATATAACTACCATTTCACTCTTTTCCCTCTACTGCTTTTTGTATCGCCTCACTCATAGGTGGTACACCCGGACTAAACACACGCTCTACCAGTCCTGTTTTACCAATCAATACTTTGGTAAAGTTCCAGCGCATATATACATCCATTGAACCGTTTTGGTCTTTATGCCGAAGCCAAACAAATAAAGGATGCGCCTGCTCGCCTGCCACATCTGTTTTGGCAGCTACAGGAAAGGTGAGGTTATACTGCTGTAAAAACTGCTGAATTTCTGCATTGGTGCCCGGCTCCATGCCATTGAAGTTATTGCTGGGTACGGCTATTATAACTAAGCTGTCTTTATACTTGTTATACAACTGCTGCAAACCTGCAAACTGTCCTGCATCGGGCGATTGGGTGGCTGTGTTGATAAGTAATATTTTTTTACCTGCATAGCTGTTGAGATTGATAGTACCACCGTTGAGTGCAGGCAAATTGTAATTATAAATACTTGTTGTTGATGCAGCAATCATGAAAAGAATGTTGAGGAGGAACATGGTTTATTATTTTATGAATGAAATTTTATGGCATTTCTGCTTGTTTCTTCTTATCTGTAGTTGCAAACTACATATAGCACCCAGCTTTTTGTTCTTTACTCATCGTTTACTACTACCAGCTTTACTTATTTTGAATACTACCGATAGCTGGGGTTTTACAACTCATTTTTTTACAGCTTTAAAAAAATCTTCAAACAAACTGTATGTAATTTTTGCTACCTGCACACTGTCTAATTTTCGTATATCCCCTGCTTTATAAAAATGGTCTTTGTAATAAACTACCTGCTTGTTTAAAACGCCAAATACGTAACTGCGGGCACGTACTGCATCTTCGCCTATACTGGCATAGTTACCTTGTGGCATGCCCCCTACGGTCGGATTTCTAACATCATGAAAAACATAAAAAATCAATTCATCTTGAAATCTATTATAATACCCTGTTCTAATTAAAACAGAATCCAATTCGTAGGTCTTAGATTTTTGAATATTCAATGCTGTTTTGTGAATCCATTCTGACGTAATCCATTGGGACGTTCTGGGGGGGGTGTTTGAAATAAGCCTGTACCTTGAATCAGTTGTACTATCTATAACAAGTCTTTTATCTAAAGAAAAAATATACCCCTTTTTGTTTAATTCGTCACTAATTATACTATAGCTTAATGGAAAAAAAATATAAGTTGAACTTGTACTTGCTCCTCTAAAAATTACATATTTTCTGTTAGGTCCCTGAACCTGCGCAAAAACAACTGCTATTTTCTTGAAGTTACCCTGACGAATTGGGTCAGATAAAATTTCTTTATTGGAAAACTGTTTGTTTACAACACAACCTGTGTTTGATAAAAAAAGAAATAAGTAAATTGGAATTAGAGTTTTCATATTTAAAATAATCTACCAGATTTTAATAATTCAAACATTCTAACAACACTGCTGCCCTTTCGATAGCCAAAGAAAGCACTGGCTCCGTTTACATCCGCTTTAAAAGCCATCTTAAACCACTTGTCTCGTAAAACACCTGTGCCATCCCATTTAAAACTGCCATCATTTTTAATGCCATAGTTTGTAACATTCTGCAAGTAACTACCTACAAAAGAAACTCCACCATTAGCAAGATATTGCCCTATATCCCCCATTTTAAACCCAGTAACTAAATTGTTCCCTAGGTCACTTGCAATACTAAAACCTGCACCTGTTATAAATGCGAGCATGCCTTGACCAAAACTCATATCTTTTCCTTCCTTTTGGTATAATGCATTCATATTAGAGATGTTATCAAATCCGCCTAAGATAGAGTTAGTGATATAAGTTTTCTTTTTAACTGCCGTACTTATTTCACTCAACCCTGGCATTTCACCAGTTTTATACGCTGCTGCAGCACCCTTCTTCATACTAGTTCCCATCTTACTCCCCGCCAATGCAGAAGTACCACCCGTTACAAACGATGAAAACCCATCCCAAAAGCCATAATACTCCTGGCCAGTAGCACCATCTGCCACAATATTTAAAAACCCGCCTGTGCCAAATGCCAGTGCATCCTGCCCCAATGCGCTTATACCAGCGTCAAGTTTAGCTACACCTACGGCACCACCTGCAGCTCCTACTGCTGCGTAGGCAAACATATTTCCTAAACTAAACTTGCCACTTTTTTTATCATAAATTTTGTTCCAGTTACTCATCACATTTCTGGCAGCACTCACACCTATTTTCACAGATTTTTTTGTTAGTAATTTAGCTATTCCTACCATTGCTTTTTTAGCAATGAGTTTTTTTGCCAGAACCTTTCCGGCAATTATTGCAGCTGCAAAAAATAATCTACCATCAGGGTCTACAAACATTACAGGATTGTTTGCACTTTGATGATAAGGTGTTAATGAAAACTGTTTATCTGCCTTCGGATCCACCCCCCCAAACCTTCCCACCTGTGCATCATACATTCTTGCATCAAAGTAGTGCAGCTCTAATCCAAACTCTTCATCCAGTTCATTCTTCTGGTAATCCCGTTCATTGGGTACTTTAATGGCGGCGTAACTGCTAAGCGGTGTTATCTCCATTCCAAACGGGTAGAAAGAACTTTCCTGCAACAACGGCGCCATTAAGCCCGCTGCATTTGAGAATGACCACAGCCTGTTCATTGTCCGACATGATGTAAACATTAACTATAACTACCCTTTCTTTTTAAATGCATCACTTAAAATTCTTGATATTGATTTTCTATAAAAAACTTTCTCTTTAAATAGTGAATTGAGAAAATTGCTCCGATGATACATCACTACACTATCTTTTATAATCAACGCACGGGATGTTATTTGATATTGCGCTGTCGTTTGACCCGCAGGGCCCAAAGTTGAATACCCTAGATTTTGATTGACATTAAAATTTGCATATACAATCAATATAGGGCTATGACCATTTACGTTACTATAAAACTGCGAGCTCAGTTCAACTTGATTTCCTTCGGTAAGCCTACCTACAATTGAATCAATCAAAAAGTTACTCAATGAATTAGTTGCTAATTTGTATTTGAAATTTTGTTCGGAAAGAAAATCACTTAATTCCTTAATAAATTGTATGCTATCATTAATCTTTCTTTTGTTATCCGCTGCAAAATTTTTAAACTGTTGATTATCTTCAAAGGAATTTGAATAACTGAAAAGGGGGAGTACTTTAACAGTATCTTTTACTTGATTTAAAATCCCCTTTGAAATTATCTGATGCCCAGGTCTTTGTGTGGCTGAAACAACACATGACGTAAGAAAAATAAGATAAATAATTATTTGAAATTGTACTTTCATTTCATGTAAGTTTAATATTCATATCCTTCAAAAAACATTGCCATTAATCCCGCAGCGTTTGAAAAAGACCACAGCCTATTCATTGAGCGATTCTCCGATAAAAATTGTCGGTATTTTTTTTCTGAATTGTCATACATCATAGTAAACTTTAGCCTATCAGTTGCGTAGGCATTTATTAAGTTTGTACCACCAATAAAAATATTTTTCCATCCGGATGAAATAGTTGAAGTTGCTAATGACTTTAAGCCAACATCAACTGATGCATTAAAGCCCCCCGCTGGCGCAAGTTTATCTTTACGCCAATAAACCTTAAAACTGCTGGCGCAAGAATGGGGCGATGCCCTTGTGCTTTGGCTTCTTGTGCCTGAATGAAATATGCTCATACTTTGTATTTTATCTCTTGCGAACTGTACTATAATCCGGCACAAGAACCCCATCCGCTATACCCGCCCCTCATTCTTGCGCCAGGCTTACTATTTTTTAACTTGCATACTTGCGCCATACGGTGGAGGAACATGGTTTGTTATTTTATGAATGACTGTTTTGTAACACTTGTTCTTTTTAATCTTTTCTGTAGTTGCAAATTTTCAATGCAGACATTTATCGCCTGCACTACAGACAGCACCCAGCTTTTTATTCTTTACTCATCGTTTACTACTACCAGCTTTATTTGTTTGGAACACTACGGATAGCTGGGGAAATTCATCTTATTCCAATTTATCAAATAGATGTTCGGTAAGCCTTGAAAGCACTTTAGCAACGTACTTATCATTTTTATACCCCTTGTCTGTCTGCGCATTACGATAATACACAAATTCACCATTCTTTACTATTGTAATCATCGCTAAAGCAGAAAAACGTAAACCAGTACTGCCTGTACTATAATTTGCCTGAAATTCTGTTTCATGGAAATATGAAAAATTTGCAATTATGATAATTGGATTTTCATAACTCAATTGAAGCAAATCAAAAGGTATTTTTTTCTTTGCAGAGTCACTGTAACCATTCTTGATAAGCCATGCTATATGGGTCATTTGGACATCATTATATTCTCCCATTACAAAATTTGTAAGAGGGCTAAATCTATATCTTATATATTTGAATTTATATTTTCCATATGGCCCAGTAGGTTCTCGTTTTATTGGAATAGTAGTTTTGAAATGATTAGCCAATTTGCTTTTAAGGACATCGCTCCATATTTTTTCATAATTCATCATTTCGTTATTCTTAAGGTATCCTATGCTTTCCGGTGTTGGTGCCGTAGTTCCAGAGGTATCAGATTCACTATAAACAACCGCAAATGGAGGTCTACTTATAAAAACATTACTTTGAAAATAGTATGTATAAGCATAAGGCAATACTAGAAAGCTATCCGCTTTATTGAAGTCTTTTTCTTTTATTAGCCGAACTTTTCCAAAATGAGTTGGAAAAAAAAGTTTCGTACAACTCGTAAACAAAATGGATAGAAAAAAATAAATTAATAAAACTCTCATCGGCTATAAATATTATTAAATGTATTGAACCCTAACACTGAACCTCCTGTAAAAAAGTCAATTTTGAAAAAAGATTTAAACCCATTAGCATATACTTTTGACCACGAAAAGCCTATCTTATCTTCCTTTGTCCAGTAATTCATTACGTTTTGAGAAAAATCGCCAGCTCCATAAGCCAGCAAGGGGCTTACAATGCTACCAGCCTGATACAACCCAGCCCTAGAGAACAAGCCACTTACACCTTTATTAGCCGAGAATGATGCTAAACCACCCACAAAACCTGACGCAAAGTAGCCCCCGAAACTTTTCCACCCTATATGGCCATTATTCTCATTTAACTTAGCGCCTACATTTTCAAGTCCTTTTAAGGAATACTGTCCTATGTTGCGCCAGCTAAATATGTTCTTCGCAGCTTTCTTTTTTGCAAAATACTTATCTGCTGATCCTCCATTTTGTAGTACATGATCGCCAAGGCTTTCCCATGTTAAATCTGCTTTGCTTTTTGCAGCAGTTATCCCGGCTTTTTTATCCGCAAGACTAACTCCCTTGTCAAAAGAACTCCCAAAATTTTTACCTGCTAGCGCACTAAAACCACCAGTTAAAAACGACCCTGTTACTCTGCCTAACTTATTTACACCTTCCTTACCGAACTGACCAGTTGCTGCTTCAAACGCAACATTTAGTGACCCGCCTGCAAGAAATCCATATAAATCCCAAACTTTTCCAACAGTTGCCATTTTTTCAAATCCTGAAAATTTTAGGCCAACTCCTGCACCTAATGCCCCCACAGCCCCATAACCAAGTGCAGTCCCTAATCCTTTCCAAAAATTACCTTTACCTTTTGTTGCATCTGAAATTTTACTAATATTAGATACTATGCTGGCTGCTGCCCCAATTGCCATTTTTGCTCCTAACCCAAGAGTTACTGATTTTGCCAAAAAAAGACCTGCTACCAGAAAAAAGAATCTACCATCTGGGTCAACAAACATTACGGGATTGTTTGCGCTTTGGTGATACGGCGTTAATCCAAATTGCTTATCCGCCTTTTCATCCACCCCTCCAAACCTCCCCACCTGTGCATCATACATCCTTGCATCGAAGTAATGCAGCTCCAGGCCAAACTCTTCATCCAGTTCATTCTTCTGGTAATCCCGTTCATTGGGTACTTTAATAGCAGCGTAACTGCTAAGTGGTGTTATTTCCATTCCAAACGGATAGAAAGAACTTTCCTGTAAAAGCGGCCCTGTTCTGTGTATCACATTAATATCATCAAACCACACATCCACCGGGCTTTCATTGGTAGTAAACACATATATAAATCCGTTCTTGGGTACTACCAGTTGCCCACCTGCATTGTAAGTATGTACGGTACCTGCACCATTATCAATGCGTTCGGCAAAGCCTTGTACGAGGTTAAAATCTTCATCAAAGAGTAAGTATTTTAGATAGGCTCTTGGTGTAGTGCCTGTATTGCTGTTGTTGTTTTGGTTATCGGTTATAAAGTTATTCATAGCATTGGTGTTTATCACCACGCCGTTATTGGTTTGCAACCATGCTTTGTTATCTAAAACCGCATTACCACTTGCTGCTCCTAAAAAGCCCGTGAGTACAGAGGTAACCATGTCATTTACGGTAGCCATCGTATTGGGCACACTGGTAGCATTGTACAAGGCTCTTGTGGTAATATTGAGTGTATCACCCGCCATTACCTTTAGTACAAGGCCGGGGCCTTTGCGGCGGTTGGCATCGCTGCCGTTTAAGCGGCTGTACTGTGCATTGGGATTGGGATTGTTAAAAAACGCATTGGTGCTGGCAATGGTTTCTCGTGTGGTGTTACGGTTGCGCCACACGGCATTTTCCAGGGCATCACGGTTGGTTTCAAAGGCAGTAAGGTAGGCTACGGTGTCACGCTCATCGGTTAACACCATTCTTGTATTGCCCAGGTGGTCTTCAATAAAATAATCGTTTACCAAGCGGCCTTTGTAGTTTCTTCTTGTGCGGCCGCCATCATGGGCAAAAAACAGGAGTGAGGTATCGTTCAGGTAGGTTAAGCCATCTACATAGGTGATGGTTCTTACGGTATCATTATGCCGGACTATTTTTTGCAGGCGCTCACCGGTGGCGTCATACACATAACGGATATCTTTCAACTGGTTATTCTCCATCACAATCCGTTCCGGTTTATCTAAGTGATTGTAAGTGGCTGTAAAGTTTTTATTGGCATCACTTACAATATTACCATTGGCATCATAAGTATAATCATCGCCACCATTGGTGCCGTCTTTAAAGTCTTTGAGCCCGCCTGAGCCTGCAATGCCGGGTGTTTGATTGGTGGCTTGTGTGCCATTACCGTTATCCTGTACCCGGGTAAGGCGGTTGCTGTTTGCATTGTAACTGTAGGTTAAGTCATCTACGGTTCTTGTGGTACCAAAAGCCGTGCTCTGGCTCCGCATATTGATGATGTTACCGTTTTCATCGTAATTAAGGTTATCCGTTGTAAAGTTTTTGTTCTGGTTCCACCCGCCACTGCTGGTGTTAACGGCTGTGGTTTGTGTAAAATACGCCTGCTTTAAACGGCTCATTACATCATAATCAAAACCATAGGCATTGGCTTCATCAAACTTTCCACGACTGCGCCACACCACACCGCTGATAGTGCCATCGTATTTGGGTTGCGTAAAGCCATCATAATAATGAAGGCTGGTACCCCACCAGTGGCCGGCACTTCTGTCACGGGCATAGTTGGCATTAATACCGGTGAGCTGGCCCTGCAGGTTGTAAGTATAATTGAGATGTTCCAGATTGGTGCCGTTTGCACCTGCACCCGGCCCAAGTATCTTACGGGTAAGCTGCCCGAGTTCGTTGTATTCAAAACCTAAGAGCTGCCGCTCGGGTTCATTATTCACCCGTTGAAACACCTGCAGCAGGCGGCCGTCAATATCGTACACATTGCGTTTGATGATACTTAAAACAGCATAATTGGCATTTGGTTTAGGATTGGCATGGCGGTAATGCTGGCCCAGCACATCACCGGTAAAATTATAACGGGTGCTTAACACATCGGTGCCGCCGAGTATATTGTCTGAGTGGGTTTGAATGACCCGTTCCTGGTTGTCGTAATAATTTACGGTTGTGAGCCATTGCGGTCCTGTAACGCCTGCGGGGTAAAACACCCGTATGCGTGTGCCGGTAATTAAATCATTAAGCATTTGGCTCTGTGCGGGGGCTACAGCATTGATACCGGTGGGTATATCATTGAACAAGGCGCTGTTAAAAGGCTTGGCACTTGCTCCTGTAAAACTGTAATTGTCATAATAGGTTTCCGTATGTACTTCTGTGCTTGCATTAATAGCGGGATAATCGCTGCTGGCAGCGGCTTGTGTACGTATGGTACTTTCAGTGATTCCTGTTCCTGCATTCCAAATACCGGTAAGCGTGGGACGGTCTTTACCATCAAACTTAATAAAGCTCCATTGGCCCGTAATGCGCTGCTTGGCATCTTGTGAGAGTACCTGGCGGCCAAGCTGGTCATACACATACAGCTCATGCGCCACTTCCGGTACCTTTTTATAAATCACCCTGCCCAATACATCGTACCGAAATTCAAAGCAAAGATTGTTAATGATGCCGGCATTTAGTGTATAAGTGCCGCTTGTTAATAATCCCAATTGTACCAATGCTGCTTTTACCGCATTAGAAGGAAGCACAAAACGCAGTTGTCCCAGTTCATCATACACATAGTAGGTGATGTTCCAGCCATTAACATGTGAGGCAGGTGCATCTACATTCTGAATTTTTTCCATTACCATTCGGCCCATTAAATCAGTATAACGAATCAATCTTCTTCCATTGATATCAAAGGCTTCTTCAATCATTAAATCCCTGTTGCCGTAAAAGCGCTGGGCAACTGTGCCATTAGCAACAGGCAGTCCTGATGCATTTACTTGCCAATGCACAACTTCTTCCGTTTCAAAATAAATACGTGTATTGCTTCTTGCACCGAGATTGTTTCCGGTAAATACGGCACCGGGTGCAGATTGAGAAAGCACTTCCCCACTCATATCATCTTCAGGTACTGTTTTACTGTATAGGAATTGCTCGCCGGGGAAGCGCAGGTTGTAAAAATTGCGTTGCTGGGTGCCGGCATTGTTGCGGAAATTGGCAGCAGAGGTTCCGCCATCTGAATAAGGCAGGAAGTTTTCATTTGTTCTTCCAAACTCATCATACTGTACTGCGGCAATCACGTCTGCGCCAGCCGGTGTTGCACGCTGTTGAATGCTTTGAACAGGGCGGCCTGCACCATCAGAAAAGCCTGCTTCAACTACACCATCCTGAGGAGCGATATTGAGTAATGAGGAAGGAAGAGTGATGCCGGGTCTTTTAGTGGTAAAGCTTAGTGTGCGGTTAAAATGACCAGCCGTTACATTAGGCAAATCATTAAGTGTTGCTATGGGCTGCGTAAAAGATGATGCTGTGCTGTTATTCGGTTGATTGTTAGTTGTATTACTTCTTACTGTTACAGTGGCAGTATTAGAATGCCCACGTAAAACAGATGCTACAAAAAGTTGTCGTCGGTAATGCGTAGTAACTGTAAGAACCGGTGGCCAAAAATCTTTCTGCACCGCACCTGAAATATTGGTCCAGTTCGTGCCATCTGAAGATTGTTGCCATTGGTAGGTTACCTGTCCGTTTAGCTGATTTAGTTGAGTACCTCTGGCGGTATTGCCCTTTAATTCAACTGGGCGGGTGCCGGAAGGAATGGTTTGAGAATAAGTAATGGTGCCCGCTTCGTGCTGGTTGCGAACATTTACATAAAGAGAGTTAGAGAAAACTGTTCTCACACCAGAGGTTACTCTAATCCTGAAATAGGCACTAGCAGTAAGGTTACCGGGATTATAACCCAGGTTGTTGTGATTCGCATTCGAGGTACCCACATCTGTCCAGTTATTATTATCAGAGGATTTTTGCCATTGGTAAGTAAAGACACCGGTACCTCCGGTGGCAGCTACTGCAGGTAGTTGGCCGGGTGAAGTGTTATAAGAAACATCCATTCGTGATAATAGTTTATTCATCACCAGAGCGGGCGTTACAGTAACAACCCTGCTTGCAGAAGCACTATCAACAGTTACGTTTACTGTAACGCTGGACGTTGTATTAAGAAATAAAACAGAAATTAAATTACATGTGCCGCTGAATGAACTTGTGTTTAAATTTTGACTGCATGCAGTCACAATTCTTCCATTATTAGTAACACTCCAGTTAATCACAAGAGGATTTGGTGTGGTACCGTGAATTTGAACAAAATAAGTATTTAAACCTTCAAATTCTCCGGTAGAAGGCCCATGTAAAGTAAGTGAAGTTGATTGTGCGTGAGAAAAAGAAGTGATTATTGTGAGAAAAAACAATAAAAGCCACTTGGAAAGATGTTGTTTGTTTTTCCGGAATAACATTTTATGTTTCATATGTAGTAAAAATTGATTCGTTTAAGTTGTTCGTTATTTATAAGATATAGCCAGTGCCAGGCAGAATACTAAATCCCAAATCATAAAAATAACTCCACCCTCCCCATGGGTCAGTATAGCTGTCATTTAAAGTGCCGGAAAAAATGGCAATTTCAGAGACACCATTCATGAGGATGCTGTGATTTTGAGAAAATATATTTCCGTTTGAATTGGAGTTTTCACTATAGTCCACGATTAAATTATTAGCATTAATTGGCTGATTTGTATTGGCATCACGTAACACTATAAATACATCGCCTGTATAATAACTTCCGTTGGAATAATAGTGGAACTGCATGTTTCGGATTTCTATTGTTGCTCTGATTGTTACCGGCGGGCAGTTACCGGTTACACCCATACTCACCCATCTTGTTTGATTGTAAGTTGTACTCACAGGGTTCATATCACGCTCTTGTTTTCTTTCCTCTCCCGTTCTTGTTGCCCCGTTCATCACACATTCACGCAATCCTGTATCCTGCCAGTCGGGCACAATGGGACATGCAGAGGTGTTGCTGCCGTTTGAAACCCAACGTTGTGCCATATAACTAAAACTTGAAGGATTGATATCTCTTTGCAATTTTAACTGAACGCCTGTATTATATTGAGTTGTGCCATGCTTTTCGCATTGAGTTGTTAATGGCGTAACATCCTGCCATACAGACTCTCTGTTAACAGTAGAGTTAGATATAAAGTGATATTCATTGGCTTTAATGATGTTCATATCCTGATCACGCTGCAAACGTGGGCGGTTAAATACATCATACTCCTGGTACACTATTTTGTTATTTTCATTACAGGAACTGATAGTGCCAACCATTGGCTCAATATTTTCAGTAACCATAACAGCGCCAACAGGATATAATCTCAGTTCATCCAGCTGAGCTGTTCCACTGATGGTAACGGCATTACCTCCCGAAAGCTGATACTCATTATAAACCCAGTTTGTAACAGCATTACTCTCTGTTTTTACTAATGTGGCCCCGCTAACATTTACCGTACCCGACCTTGACCAAAGGCTTAGTATATAATTTTTGCCTGATGGAATATTGTTTTTGGTAATTGCACCTGAAGAAAGATTGTAGAATCGCTTACCCATAACTGAACGAACTGGGTCAGGAGATGAAGTGCCGCTATAATTCCAGTTTCCGGTTCCCGCAGTTTCGAAACTGGTATATGCAATTTCAGAATACCTGGCATTGGCAGCCTTGGCTGATGGAATTTGATTGTCATAATCAAGAATTACGCTGTTATACCTGTTGGTTTTTACATCTCTTGTTTCAACAGCTATTCCTTTACTGTTAAATACAGTTTGTTCAGATTGCGATTTTATTAGAGCTGTATTCCTGTTTAATATTGAAGGATTGAATGCTCCAATTACTGCAAATGGAACGGGTGCATCAGCTTCCAGTTCAAATTGAGAAAACGGTCTGATTTGATTAACGTTTACAGTTTGAAAATCATTAATAGAAGCATTAAGCAAGCGGCTACCGCTGGCATCTTTCAACCATGTTTCTGAAGAAACAGGCAGCATAATATCTGATGTTTTAAGCGTTTGCAAAGGCCCGGAATGAATGCCGGTATAATGAAACGGATAATAAGTAAATGCTTCAATTTCCTGCCCTGCTTTTTTATTGGTTCTTGTTATTGTTTTTACCGGTACATAATGCTGCAAGTTATATTCATAAAGAGTTTCGCTTCTTAATGTGTCGTTGTTTCTGTAGTTTATCTCAACAGTTTTCGTAAGCAAAGGAAGCCCTGTAACAGGGAAAACAGGCGTTTCTTTAAACAAACGGAAAGGTGTTGTACTGTTAAAATTGTATCGTTCAGTTACAACACTAAGGCGTATCCCCCTGTAATGATTATTGTTTTGAAGTGATAGTTGCTGATGATTGTATTCATTTATTGTTTCAGTAAGAAGACGATTATCAGCACTGTATAATTGTGTTCGTACAGGTAAGCCCAGCATCCACTCAGCTATTTGCTCAGATATGTAGGGAGGTATACGCTGGTTCATAGCTGCGATAAAAATTGAATCTGTATAAGAGCTGAACTCATATACCTGCCTACCCAGATTATTTTCAATAGTACCAAAAAACTCCTCCACTCTTGAATAGCCTACAGGGCTGCCTTGTGTATAATGCTGGAAATTTACAGGAGCAGGATTATGTACTCTATAACTGGATTGGAAAAATCCGCCGCCCGGTGAAACTTGTGTCTCTGTGTTCAATGTATTTGTATATTCCGGTGTGCTGTTTACAAATCCCGAAGACTGACCGGATAGATTAGTGTATCGGAATTCTCTTACAGAAATAGGCTTTACATTGATTCTGTCAAATTCTGAAATTCGTTTGATTCTTACCCCCCCTGTAAAACTTGTAGTTCCGTTTGCTGCCGGGCCTGTTTCATTAACCCATGATATCCTTACCGCATATCTTCTTGAAGGGTCACTACAGTTGGTATAAGACCAGTTGATTTGTACATGAGTTGTTCCTTGTGGAAAAAGATAATCTCTTATAAAACCATTTCTGGCAGAAGTTAAAGTCATTCCTAAATGTTGTGCTGCACCGTTTACAGTACTTCCGGCCATTGGGGTGATGGTAATGTTCAAAACACAAGGTGGCATTGGCTCGTTATACCAACTTGCACCTCCTGTACTTGTCAACTCAAAATTGAACCTCGTAGGAAATTGCCATAATAATTTTTGAAAACTATGTGATTGACTTGTTGAATTTGATAAGCCAACATTTGCAGCCTGTAATACTGGAATAATTGTATATCGCTCATTTTGCTCATATTCAAGTGTTGCGGATCCGCCTGTTGGGTATTGAATACCAGTTAATATTCCTGCTGAGGCAAAGTGAGGGTCAGGTGTTCTGTTGGCTCCGCCCGTTAATCCCAATTCAGTGGGCGTAAGAGAGGTATTACTTCTTTGTCCATTATGATTCCCCCAATGATCTTGAGCCATAGACCGCAGTGGAGGAAGATTTTCAGCTTGGTTGTAATTAAAAATGTAAGAAGGACTGTTTGCAAGTGGAGTATAAGGCGTAATCATTTTCAGTTGTAATCGGTGATCCTGTAGTACATTATTACAACCGCTATAACCAACATCTCCTTTAGAGCTGTAATAAAGATATTCCAGTTTAAATCCACTTCGCAAAGCTGTATCCCTGATGTTCACTTCTCGTAAAGCATGTTCACCTGCCAGATCACATCTGGGATTAACATCATAAACAAAATCAATCCAAGTTTTATCAGGAAAATAAATCGCCTTTATTCTTTTACCTGCTGTATAAGAAGTTATAGTATTAGGATTACCCCAAATATCATTCTGCGTGCCCGAACAAGTTAAACAATCAAAAAAAGAAGCTGGTGTTATTGTTGCTCTGGATGTCGTCACATTTTGATAAGTAATTGAAATCGTATCTTCGTTAAAAGGTGATATTATTGATGAGAGGTACCATGCAGAAACATAAGCTCTGTTATATAATCCTGATTGCCCGTTAATAGCCTCCATACCTGTTACTTCCCGCTCAGAAAATATGTATCTCACTCCTGTAGGATCTGTTATTGTAAACGACTCTATTGTACTGCTGCTTTGAAATCCGGGAGGGAATCCTGTTGTTACATTCAAAGAAGAATTTATTTGATATTGAACTTTAAGTTTTTGTAAAGGAGCCACGGTAACAGTTTGATCTTTCCCCAAATAAAACTTTCCGCTCAAACCATTTACATTAAACTGAAAAATATCCCAATGAGAATCAGCAGCATCAACATAAAATTGGTCCGCATTCGGAGGAGTGCTGCCATTTGTATGAGATGTAAATTGATCCCCGGAAGGAAGAGAGATTGGCGACATACTTAACCATCCTGTTCCCGGGTTATCATCAGGCAGTCCCTGAACAGTACGGGTAATGGCTCCACCAGCCATTAATGACCAACCCAAGCCTGTATTTCCCGCTATCTCTTCAACTTTAACACCTCCTGAAAAATAACTTAATCCAACACTATGCTGAAGATTATTACCGCTAAAACTAAAAAATGGAATTGTTATTTGAGGAATCCCTGAATAATGATTTACAGGTATCTGATTAGCTCTGTTAAAAGCATTTGCCGCAGGGCTCCCTGTAGCTGATGTGCCGGCTGCATTTGGAGGAGCAGGTGTTGTTTGCGCAACAATTTCCTGCGAAAGAAAAAAAAGAATTGAAATAATGAATGTAAAAAGACGATTCATAGTAAACATGTATTAAAAATTATAACCAAATCGAAATAAAATTGCCTGTGTAGCGGGTACGTTTACACGATGCATCAAATCATAGAGCAACATCAGATTTCCCTTAAGCTTTTTGCTTACATTGTATTTTTTGCTGATACCCAGCAAAGCGCTTCCTGTCCATCGGTTTAAATTGTTGAGCTCAGTAATACGATTAAATGCGGCATTATAATTTTGCTCAAATCCTCCGTTAATAAAAAAGCTCCCTTTTAACTTAAAGTCCGCAAAAGAGCGAAATCCAATCCCATTGTGTGTAATGCGTATGTTGTTCAAACCCGAACCCATACCCATACTATACATAGCTCCAATACCCAAACTTCCTTTTTTGGAAAACTTATATGCTGCCTGGGCCGCCCAGTTGCTTGTTTGTGGTAATGGACCGTTGGGTCTTGCAAACTGTACGTTGGCACCAAACTCTAATCGTTGCAGGAAAGTTTTTGACCGGAGGGTTTGCGGTTGATAATCAGGCATGTTGGTTTGAGAGCTGTTGCCATTAACCCTGTTCAATATATTTTGCATGGCCCCCTGTGCCTGCTGTATTTGTTGTATTACTATCTGCCCAGCATTAGGGCCTCCTGTATTGACTGTGTTTTGAACCAATTGAGACGTAAGCACTTGTGTTTGCATGCCTGCCAGTTGAGCAGGATCAAAACCACCGCCTCCACCACCCGGCATAAGCGCAGCCAGAGCAGAGTTACGTGCCATGAAATCATTGAAAGCGGGGATCCGTTTTAGTTTTTCAATTGCTAGTTGTTGCAGGCGAACAGGATCGTTCAGTATGTTTTTATAATCCCTTACCAATTGTGTGTAAGCTCCGGCATGTTTATTAATCTTGCTTAAATGACGGTCAAAATTCAAGCCCCTCAATTGCTCCGTGAGCAGTTGCTTTCGTTCATCCAGGTATTGTTCAATAATTGCAGAACGTTCCAGTTCGTTTTGAACACCTGCGAGCTTTGTTTTAAGATCATTAAACCGATGTGCCTGTTGTTGCAGAACGGCGGTTTTTGATTTGGTTGTTTGTAAAAATCCAAGAGTGGTTTTAAGCTCGTCTACGCCAGGGAACTGCTGTGCCAGTTTTTGTACACTGTTTTCAACCGTTTTTAATGATGAATCCGCTTTGTTCAGAAACTGATTTCCATTAGTAAATAATTGAGCAGCTTTTGAGGAGTCAAGCTTTGCGAGTTTCTTCTGAATTCTTGCCTCTTCTTTCTCTAATTTCCGAAGCATCCAATCGGATGATTTCTTAAGTCTGGTCTCTATAAAGGAGGCCTTTCTGCTGGCTGCATCAGTAATTTTACGTGATGATGTATTAGCGATCTCCGTAACATCTTCATTCAGTAACTGTGCATGCGTTACCTCAGTGATAGTTACCGTTAGCAAGACCGTATTCAATATGTATAATAATAGCAACCGCATGAAATGCTTTATTTCGGTTGCTTGAAGGAGTTAATCGTTGCTCAAATTTTAAACTTAAAATATTATCAACAAATTCAAATCCTGAATATCTTTATGAATATTAAGAATAACACTCACACCTAAAAAAATTTACGATTATGCCTGGCCGTCTTATTGCAAAATACCGTGAAGCAAAGGGTCTTTCACAACAAGACATGATGGAATTACTTCACATGTCGCAAGCGAATTATTCCAAAATTGAAAACAACAAAGTTGAACTTACTGCAAGATTAGCTAGGAGAATAACAAAAATCCTTGGGTGTACGCTGGATGATATTATTCCCGATGAAACGGTAATTGAAAGTGCTTCCTTTCCAAAAGGAAAAAATAACACTACAACTAATGTAACACTTGAGGAAGTAGAGTTATTATTTAAAAGAAAATTTGATGAAATCAAACTATTACTAGAAGAAAAATTAAATAAACAGCAGTAAAGATTTATTATAATTTCACATTTCTAAAAAAAGTTCACATACCCAAAATGTATTTTGCTTTGCCGTAAGTTTAACGGCACATCATTACGCCTGCCGCCTGCAAACGTAATATTGAAAATGCCCGCCTTGGTTTCAATAGCCATACCCAGCCCGGCACCAATGAAGGTGTTGGTACTGTTGGCCACCGTGCTGTTATTCCGTACCCAGCCACCATCTGTAAACGCATACAAAAAACTGTTAAGCCCAATGAGCAGACGGTATTCCATTGTAGCTACTGCATACGCACTGGCAAAAATGCTTTCTTCATCAAAACCACGCAGCAGCCGGAACCCGCCAATCTGAAACAATTCGTTTCTGAACAGATTGGGACTTTGTACAAGACCTGTATTGAGTGCTGTTTTCAACACTGTTTGCTTTCCTGTTTTAAAATAGCGGGCTGCATTGGCCCGTATGCGAAATGTGTAGGTTCTTGTTTGAATGGAATCATAGAGAGAGCTGTAATCAAATGAAGGATCAGCCGGGTTTTTAATTTGTACAATCGCATTGTTTTCTCTGATGCGGCGGATACCTGCCGAGCCGGTGAGTTTAATATCATAACCCTTGCGTGGATTAAAGCGGTAATCTGTATTAAACCATTCATAGTCCACGCCAATATTGGTTGTTGTTTGATCTATTTGCTGTGGCAGACGTTTGGTAACTTGAATGGTCAATGTATCTACCGCATCAATATTGGTTAAGAATTGCTGATAAAAAATCTTTCCGCTTCTGTTACCACCAAATGAATATTGGGCACCCGCCTGTAAAGAAACATTAAGAAACGAAGAATCTTTCTTAAACATTTCAAACGAAAAATCAGCACCAAAGGCAGAGCCAAATAAAAATGGCTGCTGATACGAGAGTTGCAAACGGGGTGATTTCAACTGTATCTGCTGAAACAAGATCATTAATGACTCGCCCAGCCCAAATCCGTTTTTGAGGTTCATATTAAAATCACCGGTTATCAGTAACCGGTTGCCACCCAGTTGATCATTACTTGGTAAAAAACCAATAATTCCATTGATCTGACTGCTCTTTTTTTCCTTCAAATACAAATTTAAAATAGAACCGGTACCCAGCATGTTTACATTCCATGGCCGCTCTTCCACCACATAAGGCAGCAGCAGTAAACGCTTGCTGATGTTCATCAACTTTTGTTTATCATAAATACTGCCATTGGGCAGTTCAAGATAGCGCTGCATAAACCGGTTACTCACTTTGGTGTCGCCAAATATGCGGATGCTGTCAATCTTGTACAAAGGACCTTTGTTTAATCGTAATACTGCAAACATGCCATTATCAGAAAACTGCAGACTGTCTAAAAACACTTTAGCAAACGGATAACCGCTGTTTTCCAGTTTATTGAGGAGGCGTTCCTGCATTTGCTGTACCGCCTGCATGTTGAGCACCTGGTTATTAAAATTTTTTTCACGGTAACCGGATGCGTTGAGCCACTCCTGCGGAATAGAATCGGCACGAAGCATACTCCACTTAAACACACGCCCCACATACAACCACACCTGCGCCTGTGTGGAGTCCACCGCAATACTGTCAATTGATGCAGCTATCAATCCTTTCTTTTGCAGCAACTGTGGTATTTGAAAAATGTATTCGGTACAAAGCCCTTTGGTGTTAAATGTTTGCTGCAGGCCCAGCTTTGAAAGTTCAATGCCGGTATCAATAAAATTGTACTGTAACTTATAATTGCTTTGCGCCTGCACCTGCGTACACAACAGTACAACAGCCATTATACAACAGCAAAGAAGCTTTACAATTTTTTGGAAAACAAACAGGTACATTTGCAGTTTCTAAAATTACGTTTTGGCGGCGTTACGTCATGAAATAATTTGTTTACTCAACTGATGGCAGGCATTTATATACATATTCCCTTTTGTAAAATGGCCTGCAACTATTGCAATTTTCATTTCAGCACCAGCCTGCATTACAAAAACGAATTTGTTGCTGCTTTATTGAATGAGATTCAAATGCAACAGCAAAATAATTACCTCAACAGCTCTGCCATTGAAACGATTTACTTTGGCGGTGGTACTCCTGCCCTGCTTGCTGTTGATGAGCTGGAACGCATCATGAACCAACTGCAGCAAAACTTCAACATCCACGCTAATGCTGAAATTACACTGGAAGCAAACCCTGATGATGTAACAGATGCAAAGCTCATAGCGTGGAAGCAGCTTGGCATCAATCGCCTGAGCATTGGTATTCAATCCCTGTTTGATGAAGACCTGCAATGGATGAACCGTGTGCACAATGCGGCACAGGCCAAGCAGGTGTTCAGTATGGCTCGTACTGCAGGCTTTGACAATTTTACGGTGGATTTAATTTATGGCATACCGGGTTTAACGGATGAAAAGTGGGAATACAATATTAACTGGGTACTGGAGCAGGGCATTACACATCTATCCTGCTATGCATTAACGGTGGAGCCAAACACCCCTTTGCACAAACTCATACGCACACAGCAAAAACAAGATGTAGATGCAGCACAGCAAAGCCGCCAATTTATTCAACTGATGGATACAATGGAGCACAAAGGCTGGGAGCACTATGAAATTTCAAACTTTGCAAAGCCCGGTCACAGGAGCAGACATAACAGCGCATACTGGCAGGGTGTTCCCTATTTGGGATTAGGACCATCAGCACATTCATTTAATGGCAGCAGCCGTCAATGGAATGTGGCCAACAATCAGCAATACATCCGTGCATTGAATGAAAACAACATTCCGTTTGAGGCAGAGGAACTTACCACTACCCAACAGTTGAATGAATACATCATGACCTCGTTACGGCTGATGGAGGGATGTAATCTTGATGTGATTACAAAAAAGTTTGGGTCAGACAAAGCAGAACAATTACAGCGTGAAGCTGAGCGTTATTTGCATCTGCAATGGATGAAGCAGGAAAACAAACACCTGATACTTACAAGAGAAGGAAAATTATTTGCAGATCGTATTGCCGGGGATTTGTTTTTTTAAAACATTTTACTCCATATCCACATGTGATAAAATATTGTCTGCTGCCTGTATTTCATACATGAGCACGGGGTATAATTCATGCTTTTCTATTGGCATTTGAGCAAGCTTTTCTTTGAGCGCTTCTATATTCATCAGCAATACTTCTTTGGTAATGCTTTGTGCATGTATGGAAAGTGGTTTGTGTACTTCAAAATCTTCACGCAGCAATTCAAAAGCTGTTACGTTTAACGCTTCGCTTATTTGCTTTACGTGGTTAATAGTGAGTTGGGTAATATTATTTTCTATCTTACTGTAAGCATTTTGGGATATACCCATCATACGTGCTACCTCATCCTGTGTAATTTTTTTCTGCTCCCTTATTTTTTTAATGTGTGTTCCGGGCATGGTCAAATGGTTTTGGCTAAGTATCGTTTCAAAAGATGATTAGGTGCGTTGCTGCTTTGTAAGTAAATGATGCACTACTCCCACTACCAGCATCAGCAGCAATAACCACGGTGCATAACCACTGAATGAGAGAGGTGACATAATGAAATTGTTGAACTTATTACAAAGTTAATCAGCTTTCATTCCACAATGTATAGGCAATGAAAATATTAACAAATCCATTTCTTATATCATGGTTTCTTCCACTTGCCTGAAGCCTTCTGTTGGAGATAAACCTTCCCAAAGAATACGATACACCATGGCAGCAATGGGTATATCCGCTTTTACTTCTTCATTAATGAGGTATAAACTGCGGCTGGCATTATAACCTTCTGCCACCATATTCATTTCCAGTTGTGCCGCTTGTACACTGTAGCCTTTGCCTATCATGGTACCAAAACGGCGGTTACGGCTGTAAGGAGAGTAGCAGGTTACCAATAAATCCCCCAGGTACACACTGGCCGCATAGTTGGCACTTTTACGCAGCGGGTTTTTAATCAACTGCACACCCGGTATTGGTTCTTTGTGCACACCCACTTCAATATTACGGATACCTACTTTGCGCAAAAACACCGCCATTTCATCAGCCGCATTGGCTATGAGTACACTTAAAAAATTATCACCATAATCCAACCCATTGGCAATACCACTGGCCAGGGCATAAATGTTTTTTAAAATAGCAGCAAACTGCACACCATACACATCTGTATTGGTTACGGTATTGATGTAATGGTTCCTGAACTGATCGGCCAGCCATTGTGCATTTTCTTCCTGCAGTCCGGTAAAAGTGAGATAGGATAATTTTTCTGCCGCCACTTCTTCTGCATGACAGGGACCCATGATAGTGTAATAATCATTGGCGTCAAAGTCAAACTCCTGTTTCAAATAATCATTGAGCAAAATATTTTTACCGGGTATCAATCCTTTAATGGCTGAGATTACTTTTTTGCCTTTAAACACATCCTTTGGCAAGGGTTGCAATGTAGCTTCCAGATAAGCTGAAGGCACAGCTAATAAAATATGTTCAGACAGCTCAATACTTTCCTGCACATTGGTGGTAAGATACAGCAATGCTGTATTAAACGTGGCACTGCGCAAATAGCCGGGATTATGCCGGTGTTTTTGCAAATGATCAATAATGTTTTGATGCCGCACACACCAGCACACCGCATGACCGTTATCGTTGAGAATCTTTACCAGTGCAGTAGCAAAACTGCCACTGCCAATAACTGCTATAGAATATGTAGTTGCCAGAAAGTTGAGGTTTTGTTCGTGGGGGTGAATATACTACTTATAGAAATATTGTAACAAATTGAATGCACCCATAAACAGGAATTAAAGAAATTTATTTAAAGTTATACTGCCCCAGAAAGATGGCCAGAATAAACAAAACTGAAATGCTTAATAAAATATACAAAAGTGAAAATAACCGATACTTTACTTTTTCTTTATTTTGTTTTGAATCCCAATCAACCTGAATAGCTTCAAGGCTTCTCTTATCACTTTTTATATACCTGAAATAGTTCAACACTTCAAAAAAAATAAAAATCAGTATAACCCAAAATTTATGCTGAAACATTTCTTTTGTTTCAAAAAAAAGAGAAAGCAGAATTATGATAGACATTACATGAGATGTAAATATCAAGGAAAGAAGCCCAATTGCTGAAAGCTTAAAACCACCTTCCTTGTATTTTGAGTACGTTTTGGCTACAAAAAAATAAACATAATCAATGAGTGAGAATTTCATTTTTTCTTTTTTACTGGTTGATATCTTTATCAACCATAGTGCGCATTTTAATCATTTCAGTTGTTGCTGCCACCAACTGCTAAACAAATTAAAAAAAATCCCGTTTAACCTTTCAATTAAACGGGATCATCTTTTCAGTATGAGTTAATGATTATTTCTTGGTTTCATACACTTTTTCTTTCGGCACTACGATCACTTTCATATCATTCTTCAGCAATTTACTGATGGTATTGTACGGCGCACTTACTACCTGCTCTCCTTCTTTTACACCAACCAGCACTTCAATGTATTCATTATCCTGTATATCTGTACGTACAGGAGCTTTACGCACTTTGCCATCAGCACCTACAATAAATACCACTTCTTCCATATCTTCTGTAAGTACTGCGTTGTCAGTTGATGTTTCCTGACCCTGTGCCTTTTTCTTATCAGCTTCCTCTTTTGATTTGACACCGGAAGTTTTTTCATTTTTATCACGGGTAGTGATGGCAAGAATAGGAATGGCTAATACATTCTCATGCTTCTTGGTCATAATATCTGCACTGGCACTCATACCCGGACGAAAAGGCAAATTTCTGGGTTTGGAAGGATCAATTAAATCAGCGTAAGAAGCAGGGTCAATACGGATATATACTTTATAATTGGTAACATCTGATGTAGCGGCTGCACCCACGGCTTGTGCACTGGTACTGCTGCTGCTTATTTGTGTAACCACTCCTTTAAATTTTCGATCATTATAAGCATCCACTTCAATGATGGCACTGTCGCCTATATGAACTTTAGGTATATCATTTTCGCCCACATCCACACGCACTTCAATTTTACTCATATCCGCAACACGCATAATCTCTGTACCCAGACTAAACTGATTACCCGCCACACGCTCACCTTTTTTTACTGCAAGCAGCGAAACAATACCATCCATGGGAGAAACTATGGTTGTACGGGTTAAGTTTTTATTAGCTGCATTCAAATCAGCTTTAGCTCCTTCTACTGCGGCTTTGGTACTTCTTACGCTTTGACGTGCTGCATTTAAATCTGCTTTGGCAGAGAGGTATTGACTTTCTGCCTGCTCAAATTCAGCCTTTGAAATTACTTTGTCATCAAATAATTTTTTTTGACGGTCATATGCCATTTTTGCCTGGTTGAGCCTTGCTTCAAATGCATCTAACCCTGCTTCAATATTACTTACCTGTGCCTGCTGCTGGTTTACAACAGAAGCACTGCGGTCTCTGTTACTGGTTAATACATCTGCAAATACACGGCCCAGCACCTGTCCTTTTCTTACGCTATCACCTTCCTGTACCAGCAATTCTACTACTTCACCACTCACATCACTGCTTACCTTGCGTTCATCTTCAGGATATACTTTTCCGCTGGCACTTACGGTTTCAATAATTGTACGCTTGCCAATTTTTTCAACGGCCACTTTTATTCCTTCTTCTTTACCAATTACACCTGTTTTCTTTAAAGCTACAAGCGCCACAATTACTACCAGCACGCCGCCTATAATCCACCATAACGTCTTATTCATATAATCTCAATTATTTTGGTTGTTGTTTATGATTTGTATTCATCAGAGTCTTAAACCCTGTCCTTTGTAAAACTCCAGTACTTTCATACGAAAAACATAATCGTACTGGTCAGCCACTTTCTGTATGCGTGCACGGAATAAATTATTTTGATTGGTAATGTAATCAATCGTACTCATAAGTCCTGCATCGTAACGTTTTTGTGCCAGGGCAAATGTTTTCTCCGTAATCTCCAGTGTGCGTTTACTGGCATTGTAACGTTCATATGCATTACGTGCGGTAACATAGGCCTGGTAAATATTATTTTTTAAGGTTATTAGTGCCTGGTCACGTGTAAGCTGGGCTCCTTTTATATTTAATTCAATACGTTTGTAATTGGTACGTGCCTGTGCTCCGTTAAATATGGGGATGCTTAACTGAATGCCGATGTTTTGACGAAAGTTTTGATCCAGTTGATTGCCCCAGCCCGTCCACATGTCTCCAAATGATTTTTTGGAACGGATAATATCAAAATCCGGTGCCTGTACCGGATAGTTGGTACCATTTACATTTACGAGAGCACCTGTATTAGCAAAACCAAGTGGCTGAATGGTATTACGTATACTTGGATTGGCAAAGTTAGTACCCATGCCGCCAAATAAATTAATGCTTGGATTTAAAGCAGCTTTTGCCGATTTCAAACTATACCTGAGCGATTCCATTCTGTAATCATTGGCCTTTACCTGCGGCTGACTTTGTAAAGCCATTTGATACACCACATCGGGCAGCAAATCGGCGATATTATCAACAGGTATCAGTTCCACAGGAGGTACTGTAATATCAAAAACTGTTGCTGCATCTAAATTGAGTGTGGCCTTTAAATTGAGCAGGTTTTGTTCAGCGGTTGTATAAGCATTAATGTAGGTTGCACTGTCTCTTGCAAACTGCGATTCTAATTCCAATGCATTTAGTTCCGGTAATGAACCTGCATCTACACGCTTGCGTGTATCAGTAAGCCTTGCACGTGTGAGATCCATCGTTGTGTATGCTATACGGGCCTGTTCTTTTGCCAGCAAAACCTGTAAATAGGTTGTGGCTACTGTTAATCCAATATCATTTTTAGTTGTCTGTACATCTTGTTTGGCCGCCAGTACGCTTGATTGATTAGCCAATACCTGATTTTTGATATTGCCAAAATTGTAAATGAGTGCATTCACATTGAAGTTATACTGCTGAAACAAGAGCGTTGAACTCACAAACAAGTTAGTTGTAGGATCCACCGCTCGACCAAAGTTGGTACCGGTAGAATTTGTGAAGTTGACATTGGGATAGCGCCCAAGTTTGCTTTGATCCAAAGTAAGCTGTGCTATACGGGCCTGAATATCTGATTGCTTTACTGAAATATTATGCTCCCAGGCATATTCTACACAACGGCGCAGATCCCACAACTCCTGTGCACTAATAGATTTACACCAAATGAGCATTACTAAGAGCATTACTAAATTATAAGACGCTTTTCGCATAAGACAAATGTACTTTGTAAAGGGGCACGAAAATATTGATTTTTGATTAGCGGCTGCTTCGTAATATTACGCATCAGTTCATTAAAGTGTTGCTTTTGTAAAAGCCTGCTCCAAATCGCCTTTTAAATAACCCGCATCTTCCAAGCCCACATACATCCGCAGCATTTGATGTTCAGGGTTTTGCGGATTAAAGTCTTCATCCTTAATACCTGCACATTTCGGTAATAACAAGCTCTCATGACCGCCCCAGCTCACTGCCATCATGATGTGACGAAGGCTTTCGCAAAATGTTACAATTTGCGTACGATTGGTGGCCCGTACATAAAAGGAAAATAAACCGGGCGCTTCTTTCATTTGAGCTTTTGCCAACTCATATTGCGGAAAGCTTTCATCAAAGGGGTAAACAATGCCGCTTACAGCCGGGTGTTGTTTGATAAATTCCACCAGTTTCTTAGTGGTATCGTTAATCCGTTCCAGTCGGGTTTGCAGTGTTCTCAGTCCACGAATCATAAGCCATGCATTAAATGGTGATGTGCCATTGCCCAGACTGTTGTACTCACTATCAAATATTTTTTTCATCATCTGGCTGCTGCCGCTTAGTACACCACCCAGCACATCACTATGACCACCAATATACTTGGTGGCCGTTTGCATGGCCAAATCAACGCCCATCTCTATTACATGTTGATAAATGGGTGTGCAGTAACTGTTATCAATAAGTGTAGTGATATTTTTTTGTTTGGCAAAGGCAGCAATGGTTTTAATATCCTGCAACTGCATGTTCCAGCTATTGGGGCTTTCTAAGTAATAAAAGCTTGTATTGGCTTTAGTAGCATTGAAATAATTAGTTGCATCCGTACCATCTACATAACTTACTTCAACTCCAAAGCGGGTGAAGATAGTATCCAGCATCCGCTGCACCCAGGTGTACGGTTTTTGAACAGCTACAATATGATCACCTGCTTTTACATTGGCCATAATACCGGCAAAAATGGCGGCAGCACCATTGTTGAAAATGAGGCAATCTTCAGCCCCATCCAATGCCGCCAGTTTTTTACGAAGTATATCAACAGTGGGATTTAAACCACGGCTGTAGATGTAGGTGCTCATTTCATTTTCAAAAGCACTGCGTAAAGCATCCACTTTTGAAAATTTAAAATTGCTTGTTTGGATGATGGGTGGTGCCACTGCATTGAAATAATGTTCACGTTCTTCACCGAGTTCGTTCAGGATGTAGGAAATATCCATATAGTCCATTATTTTTTTCTGTGCAATAAAAAGTAAATCAGCACAAATGCAGCAAGTACTCCAATACCGGTTACCGCAGCCGAAGGATCGTCAATTGCAATACTTGTGCCTACAAATAGATAAGCACTCATAAAAATAACCGGTAGCAGTGGAAACAATTTCATTTTATAAATTCCTGTGCCATCCAGGTGTTTTGTTTTTTTACGGAACCAGAAAATGGTGGCACAACTCAGCACCATACCAAAGCAATCCAGAAAGATTGTAAATGATAAAATTTTTTCAAATTCCTGTGCAAAAAACAAAATCACAATACAGATAGCTGCAAAGACCGTTAATGAAAAAGTAAGTACACTTGTTTTTTCATTTTGCCGGGCAAATATTTTGGGCAGACTTCCATCCTCTCCCATCGCATACATCACCCGTGGATTGCTCATAAGTAATCCGTTTACGTAGGCCAGCACACCGAGAAATAAAAACGCAGAAAAAACAGTAGCGCCTGTGGTACCAAAAATTTTATCCATTACCACATAAGCAATTTCCCGTTCACCTTTCATTTGCTCAAAACCAATGAGTTTATAATAACTCAGGTTTACCAGTAAATACAGTCCGATGATAATTGCAATGCCAATGAAAATTCCCTTCGGAATGTTTTTGGATGGCTGTTGTACTTCATTCCCAAAGTTTATGGTTTGCTGATAACCTCCGTAGGTAAACGAAACAGCAATTAAACTTACGCCCAAACTTTTAATCCAGTCAAGCGTATTTACAGATGTGCTGATTTGCAATTTTGCAGATGATACAGCTGCATACTTTTCAGGAAAAAATAAAGCGCCTATCAGTACCACAATCATCAGAATTTTAACCGTCATTAAAATATTCTGTGCCGTTGAACTGATCTTCAACCCACGAAGATTGATAAAATAAAAAATCACAATAGCCACACAACTCACCAGTGCTTTATGAATATCTGTCCACTCACCGGGAATTAATTTCAGCAAATATCCACTGCCAATCAAAGCAACACCACTTAAACTGGCCGCATTACTTACCAGTATTAAGCAGTTAATGGCAAAGGCAACACTTGGATGATAGGCCTGTGCAAATACTTTATAATAACCACCTGTTACGGGATAGCGGCTTCCAATTTCAGCATAAGTTAAGGCACCGCATAATGCAACCAATCCGCCCACAATCCATGCACTGAAATAGACTGATGGTGCAATGGCATCTTTGGCACTGGTAGCGGCTGTACGAAAGATACCCATGCCAATCACCAATCCCACCACTATCATGGTAAAGGAAAAAAGATTGAGTTTGTTATTTGCTTGCATAAACAGTTATGTGCGTTGAAGATAATTGTTCTTTTAATACAATTCAGTTCATTCAATAAAACATTCTACCTTTGAAATTATGAAGAACCAACTACTAACCCTTATAACAGCAATAGTTATTGCATTTAACTCGCATGCGCAGGACATTCCTGATTCCAGTTCAAAAGAATTAGGCGAAGTGGTAATTAAAGCATTTGAGCAAAACAGAAAGTTGCTCGATGTACCGGCTGCTGTGAGTACCATCAGTCAAAAACAATTACTGCGTTTCAATAACACTTCTATTGTAAGTGCTGTTAATACACAGCCCGGTGTGCGCATGGAAGAACGAAGTCCGGGCAGTTACCGTTTAAATATTCGTGGAAGCTCTTTGCGTTCGCCCTTTGGTGTGCGTAATGTAAAAGTGTATTTAAATGATATTCCGTTTACAGAGCCGGGTGGAAGCACTTATCTCAACTTACTTTCATTCTTCAATATCCAATCCATTGAAGTGTTGAAAGGGCCCGGCGGCAGTTTGTATGGTGCAGGCAGTGGTGGTGCCATGTTATTACGTTCACATTTAAATCAGCAACAGCCGGGAGTGGGTCTGGATTATACTACCGGAAGTTTTGGTTTGCAAAACATCAACATGTATGCACGCATCGGTTCACCTAAAAATCAACAAACAATCGCATTTACCAAACTGCATAACAACGGTTACAGAGACTGGACAAAACTGGACCGCAGTGTTTTTACATGGGATGGAAAATTTGAACTCAATAATAAACAAAACATCCGCACATTTTTATTATATGGCGATTTACGTTATCAAACACCGGGCGGATTAACACCTGCTGAGTTTGCAGCCAATCCCAAACAAGCCAGACCGAGAGTGGGCGCTACACCATCAAGCAAAGAAAACAATGCAGGTGTTAATCAAAAAAGTTTTTTAACCGGTGTGAGTCATGATTTTGAAATAGCATCTAATTTTAAAAACACTACTTCGCTCTATGCTGCGTTTTCTCAATTCAATAATCCCACCGTTCGAAATTTTGAACGCAGATTAGAACCGCACGCCGGAGGAAGAACAGTTTTCAGCTTTACACCTTCACTTAAAAAAGGGAAATTAAAAATGGTAGCAGGTGCTGAATTACAAAGCGGTCGCTACAATATAAGAGTTTACAGAAACAGAAACGGGGTAAGTGACAGCCTGCAAACAGAAGATGAAGTAAATGCTGATATATGGAGTGCGTTTGTGCAAACAGATTATCAACCAACTGATGATTGGGCGTTTACTATTGGCGCCAGCATTAATCAAAACAAAATCAAGATTACAAGACTCAATAAATTTCCTTTAAGCCCGCAAGGCAGAACCTATGATAATGAAATAGCACCACGGCTTGCAATACTGCGAAAAATCAATAAAACAATTGCTGTTTATGCATCGGTAGCCAAAGGATTTTCAGCACCTACTTCTGCTGAAGTATTACCTTCAACAGGCATCATTTCAACAGAGCTTAATGCAGAAGAAGGATGGAATTATGAACTCGGAACAAGAATGAACCTGCTCAATGGAAAACTGTTTGCAGATGTGAATGCATTTTATTTTCAGCTCAACAATGCCATTGTACAACGGCGTGATGGCGGCGGTGCCGATTTTTTTATAAATGCCGGTAAAACAAATCAAAAAGGTTTAGAAGCATTGATAAATTACAAATTATTAAAGCAGGTAACGCTTTTCACAAGCTATACTTATAATGATTTTACGTACAAAGAGTTCAAACAATTAACTACAGATTTTTCAGGCAAGCGCTTACCGGGTGTTGCAAAACATAACTTAACATTTGGTGCTGATGTAAGTATCAAAAATGGTTTTTACGGCAACATTACTATCAACTATGTGAGCCCTGTAATGCTCAATGATGCCAATACATTTGAAGCTCAGGAATATTACCTCGGCAATTTGCGTATTGGTTACAAACGAATGTTGAAAAAAACAAGTATGGATCTGTTTGCTGGCGTTGATAATGTGTTTGATGAAACCTATTCACTCGGCAATGACATCAATGCAGCCGCCAATCGTTTCTTTAATACAGCAACAGGCAGAAATTTTTCTGCCGGAGTGAGTTTGTTTTTTAATGCAGCTAAATAAATATCAAATTACTTCAAACGTATTAATTCCGCACCGGCGGACAATCCCAGGCGTTACGTTTTCCAAAACGATAAATGAGTCCAATTGATACACTGTAATAATGGTCCTTGTACTTTGGATTTGCCGCAATACTAAATCCATCAATATAATCAGAACGTGTACGCCGTACATTCAGTTCCGTGTTGAGAACCAGCGATGGCGTCATTACATAACGCAATCCTGCTCCTGATGAAATAACCGGTAGTAATGAAGGTGTACGCCGCTGCATATCTTCCGCTATACGTGCAGGGAGATTTTCTTCCAACCCAAAATGAGTGGCATTAAAATTACTCCAATCTCTGCGTACACGCAGATAACTGAACCCAACACCTGCAAATAAATAAGGTGATAACCTCGGCCCCTGCTCTACCCAACCGGATGGACTCCATACCAACTGCGGTGACAACTCAATCAACGGCGTACGAAATTGAAAAGCTCTTTGCTTACGAAAAGCAGGATTATCATAACGAGCTTCATCGCCTCGCAGCGAAGCAATGGATGCATTGAGCCGAAGAGAGAAATTACCCGAAAGAATTCTTGTACCATGTACAATTAAACCCGGCCGCATGGTTGGAAAAGAACCAAAACGATTGGGTGTTAAATCGCCCTGGTAAATAAATGTACCGATGGCTGCTCCCACTTCATAGCCCGAAGATTTTTTTTGAGCAGTTGTAGTAAGGGTACAGAGAATACAAACAACTGCAAAAAGCATAGCATTACTGTTCATGCAAAGCATTTAAATGTTGAGAAATAAATTCCCGGTAAACAGTTGTTTGGAGGAGATGGAAAGAATGCGGGCTTCAATTCATTAACGAAATCAATGACTGTTTCGTGTATGGCTATGTGAAAAACTTTACAAAAGAAAAATATTGATTTGACTTTACGGCTCCTACATTTGCAGCCGTAGCTGGTTGTTGCGCTTCAGGCGCATCATTAAAAGGGAATTTGGTGCAATTCCAAAACTATCCCCGTAGCTGTATACGACACTCCTGTTCCATAGAAGGAGTAGTACTACTCAAATTTTATAGTCACTGTTACAAAACGGGAAGACTTTTTGAGTTAGTCGTGAGTCAGAAGACCTGCCTGTTACACTTAACATTATTCAGCTTTCGGGTGAAAGGCTTGAAATGTAAAAGTCAACTGACGTTTATATTTCTCATCTTTTTTTCGGAAGCAGTCACTTTAAAACTTTTTTTCAACATGAAAAAGAAATTAGTTTTTGTGGCTGCTGTTCTTTTCAGCAGTTACACACAGGCGCAGCAAGACAGTTCTAAAACACTGGATGAAATCATCATCACCGCCAATCGTTTTGAACAGAAACAATCACAAACAGGAAAAGTAATTACCGTTATCGGACGTGATGTGCTGGACAAAAGTGCCGGACGCACCGTAGCACAGGTATTGAATCAGCAGGCAGGGATTGTAATTAACGGCGCACTCAATAATATGGGCACGGTGCAAACAACCTTTATGCGTGGTGCAAACAGCGGAAGAACATTGATACTGCTTGATGGCATGCCGGTGAGCGACCCTTCACAAATCAATAATGAATTTGACCTTAACCTGTTTTTAATTAATGATGTGGAGCGTATCGAAATTTGCAGAGGTGCACAAAGTACGCTTTACGGCAGTGATGCTGTAGCCGGTATTATCAATATCATCACCCAAAAACAAAATGTAAAAAAACCATTCCATGTAAAAGCAACACTGAGTGCAGGCAATATGGCTACTTACAGAGGCAATGTGCAGCTGTATGGCAAAGCAAACAAATTGCAGTATCAGCTACGTTCTGCCCTGTTGAGCAGCAAAGGTTTTTCAGCAGCTTTGGATACAACTGGCGATAAAAACTTTGACCGTGATGGATACAGAGGCACAACTAACAGCGCATCACTTCGTTATGAACTGAATGAGCAACTGAGTTTTAAATCATTTATTCAATACAATCAATACAAAGCTGATATTGATAATGCCGCTTTTACTGATGATAAAGACCATACACAAAAAAGTAAAAATCTGAATACCGGTGCAGGATTTCAATTTAAAAATAAAGGCGTTTCTGTTACAGGTAATTATATGTACAGCGAAAGTGAGCGCAACTTTTTAAATGACAGCGGCAGCATCAACGGGTTTGCTAAATTTGTTCAGGATGATTATGCAGGCCGTAATCAGTTTATTGAATTGTTTGCAACGGTTGATTTGGGTAAAGGTTTCAGCTTATTACAGGGAGCTGATTACAGATATAATACATTTAACAACCAATTTCTTTCTGTAAGTTCCTTTGGTCCGTTTCGTTCACAGTTCAATGATACAAGCATCAGCCAGCAAAGCATGTATGCTTCCTTATTCTACAAAGGCTTCAATGACAAATTCAATATAGAACTGGGCGGACGATTGAATGTAAACAGCCGCTACGGCAGCAATTATACCCATACATTTAACCCAAGTTACCTGCTCAATAAAAACCTGCGGGTGTTTGGCAGCATTGCTACGGGTTTTAAAGCACCGAGTCTATATCAACTGTACTCTTTTGCAGGCTTGCGCACCTTAATGCCTGAGCAAAGCCGCAACTATGAAACAGGAATACAACATCAAACAAAAAAATTGCAGCAACGGTTGGTTTATTTTTACCGTGATGTAAAAACAGGAATTGATTTTAACTTTATAACATTCAGGTATTACAATATCCCCAATCAAATTGTACGTGGATTGGAATATGAATTTGTTGCCTCACCTGTTGAACAAGTAACCCTCAGCGGTAACTATACGTTTTTAAACGGAACTGATTTTATTCAAAGCAGAGTAACCACCAAAGATTCGTCCTATCAATACATGCTTCGCCGACCTGCACATAATTTGAATTTACAAATAGCTTACAAACCACTGAACGATTTATTTATTTCAGTAAATGGTAAATACGTGAGTGAACGTTTTGATGTGGGCGGATTTCGCAGACCTGATGTGAAATTAGGCGGCTATTTTTTATTGGGTGCTTATGCAGAATACAAGCTGCACAACAATTGGAAACTCTTTGCTGATGCGCAAAACATCACCAATACAAAATTCTTTGATGTGCGTGGGTTTAACAGCATACCATTCATGATTCATGGCGGCATAACCTTGAGCTTATGAGCAAGCATGAAGAAAAAAACTGTGCCCGCTGCGGCGCCTCATTTGAATGCAAATCAGGCGATATAACCAATTGCCAATGCTACGGCGTAAAGATGAATGCAGCAGCAGAAGGTTTTATTCAAAAGAAATATGATGATTGCCTTTGTAGAAATTGTTTGCAGCAACTCAACCGGCAATACATACTTTTTACAGAACAGAAAGAACGTTATAAACAACGCTGATGAATCTTAAAGAACAACTATTGTACAAAATCAATACAAAAACCAAACCTGTTGGTGCGCTGGGTGTTTTGGAACAACTGGCCTTACAGGCAGGATTGGTGCAGCAAACATTGTCGCCCGTCATCAGCAAACCGCATATTGTAGTATTTGCGGGCGACCATGGTATTGCTGCCGCAGGAAAAGTAAATCCTTATCCGCAAAGTGTAACAGCACAGATGGTATTGAATTTTGTAAGTGGTGGTGCAGCTATCAATGTATTTTGCAAACAACATCATATTGATTTAACTGTTGTTGACGCAGGTGTAAATGCAGACTTTGAGAAGAACCTTCACATTGTTCATTCAAAAATCAGAAAAGGAACACATGATTATACAATTGGCCATGCCATGAGTATGGATGAAGTGCTGCAGGCTTTGCAAAAAGGAAAAGACATTGTTGAAGCGATTTATGCGAAAGGTTGCAATACGATAGGTTTTGGCGAGATGGGTATTGGCAACACTTCGTCTGCATCGCTTATTATGCATCATTACACAGGTTTACCATTGGAAGCATGTGTGGGACGTGGCACAGGTGCCAATGATGAACAACTGCAACAAAAGTTACATACACTTTATGATGCCGCACGTTTTCATGAACTGGCGCAATATGATATTACACCGCATTCAATACTCGCACGGGTGGGCGGTTTTGAAATAGCTATGATGGCTGGTGCTTTTTTAAAAGCATATGAACTGGAAATGCTGATAGTTGTAGATGGTTTTATTGCAACAGCAGCGTTATACAGTGCCATAGATATTTTAGATACGCCGCAGCGAAAGCAGGTACAAATGAGCAATGAAAGTAATTTGCTGCGCAACTGTGTATTTGCACATACAAGCGGTGAAAATGGTCATGCTAAAATGCTGGAGCAATTAGGAGCTGTTGCTTTGTTGCATCTTGGTATGCGATTGGGTGAAGGTACAGGTGCTGCATTAGCCATACCTTTATTGCAAAGTGCTGTGAACTTTTTAAATGAGATGGCAAGTTTTGAAAGTGCGGGTGTTTCAAACAAAAACTAAATCAGTAATTATCAAAAAGCAAACAGAAATATTTTTTACGGCACTCATGTTTTATACACGCATCCCCTGCCCCAAATGGGTAACACATGATGCGGATTATTTAAACAAAGCTACCCGCTATTTTCCACTGATGGGTTGGATAGTGGGTGGAATATGTGCAGGGGTTTTTTATGGTGCTGAATTTATATTCAATGCTCCATTAGCTATTCTTACTTCTATGATTGCAGGCGTTTTTGTTACTGGTGCTTTTCATGAAGACGGATTTGCTGATGTGTGCGATGGTTTTGGCGGTGGATGGACCAAAGAAAAGATACTGGACATCATGAAAGACAGCCGCACGGGTGCTTATGGTGTTATTGGTATGTGTTTACTGCTGCTGTTAAAATACATGAGCCTGCTTTCCATCAACACCTATCAATTACCTATCGTATTAATAGCCGCACATAGTTTCTCAAGATTATGTGCAGTACTTGTGATTGCAACCAGTCAATATGTGCGGGAAAATGATGATGCCAAAGCAAAACCTCTGGCAAAAACGATTTCAGCAAATGAAATTGTGCCCGCCCTGATTTTTGGTTTAACGCCATTGCTTTTATTTTGGGATGCAAAGATGATTGCAGTTTTGCTGCTGCCCCTCACAGGAGCTGCTTACCTGCGTTGGTATTTTCATAAATGGATTGGCGGTTATACAGGTGATTGTTTGGGTACTGTTCAACAGGTAACAGAAGTATTATTTTACTTAGCATTTATAGCAGTATGGAAATTTATTTGATTCGACATACAACACCTGCTGTTGAAGCCGGCACCTGTTACGGACAGGCCGATTTGGATGTAATTGAAACATTTGAACAGGAGGCATCAATCATTAAACAATATTTACCTTCTACCATTACACAGGTGTACAGCAGTCCGCTCCAACGCTGTAAAAAACTGGCTGATTATTTATTTCCGGAACATGACATTAATTATCAAAGTAATTTAAAAGAAATCAGTTGCGGATCATGGGAGTTACAAAAGTGGAATGACATACCACAAGAAGTATTGATGCCCTGGATGAATGACTTTGTAAATGTTCGGATACCAGAGGGCGAAAGTTATCTGGATCTTTATAATAGGGTTGTAAACTGTTTTACATCCATCGTACTGCAAACATTACCTGCAGCAATTATATCACATGGTGGTGTAATGCGGAGTATATTATCACATATTACCCGAACACCTCTTGATAAGTCATTTGAAGCATTTAAATTGGAATATGGCTGTGTAGTAAAAGTAGAGCTGAAAGAAAACACTTTCGCACACCACATTCTTTCCAATATACCTTCGGCATCACAACGCAATAAACCTTCTGCATACTAAACAGTACATTTGCAAAAACGCTGTTTATGAGTTTTAACTTGCAGGAGTTTTTAACGCTTACGTTTACTTTATTTGCGGTGATTGATATTATAGGCTCCGTGCCCATGCTCATTTCCTTAAAGGAAAGGCTGGGTGGTATTCATGCAGCAAAAGCTACAATGATCTCCGGTTTTCTGATGGTTTTATTCTTTTTTCTTGGAAATCCATTTCTTAATTTGTTAGGCGTAGATGTAAAATCATTTGCTGTTGCCGGTTCCATTGTTATTTTCATTTTAGGATTAGAGATGGTTTTGGGTATTGAATTTTTTAAAGCCGATAACAATCCACGTGCAGGCACATTGGTACCTGTTGCGTTTCCGTTAATTGCCGGTTCAGGTACATTAACAACTATCATGTCGCTTAAAGCAACCTTTGAACGGAGCGATAAAAATGAATGGATGATTCTATTGGCCATTCTTTTTAACTTATTAATTGTGTATGTGGTGTTACGTTCACTCAACCGTATTGAAAAATTTTTAGGTCCGGCAGGATTGATTGCTGTACGAAAATTTTTTGGCGTAATATTGCTCGCCATTGCGGTTAAGATATTTGGAAGTAATGTAGGAGGATTGATTAAATAATTTCCGAAATACGAATGACGATTTACGATTTGGATGTTATTACAAAAATCGTAAATCGCTTGGCCTCGTAGTACAATGGATAGTATAAGAGTTTCCGAAGCTCCAGATTCAGGTTCGATTCCTGACGAGGCTACAACATTTTTTTCAAATAAAAGACTTCTTTTACCTACGTTTTTTAGCACCCCTTCAATAACATAAGATAGTAAAGCCGGCTATAAATGGCAATGAACGATCTCCTGCAAATGATTAAAAGTGTCTGAATGGAAGTGACTGAATGAATTCAATCACTTCCATTCAGACGTTGTTGTTACATATTATAATTTTATTTCATGCAGTATGATCTGCAGAAGTAATTTTAAAACGGAGCGTTATTACACCTTCACTTCTCTCCATTTACCACGTTTAAAAAAATAAAACGCAACCAGAGCTATCAGTGTTTCAGCTATTGGTACTGCTATAAATACACCTGTGCTTTTCCAATCAAGGTATTTGGCTAAAAAATAAGCAAGCGGAATTTGAAATGCCCAAAAGCAAAAAAAACTGATATAAGTTGGCGTTTTAGTATCTCCTGCGCCATTTAAAGCTGCCATCATTACCATTCCTATTCCGTAAAAGATGTATGCACTCCCGATGATTTGTAATGAAAGTGACCCATACTTAACTACTTCAGTTTCTTTTGAAAATAGTTGAATAATTGGCTCAGAAAAAAAGAGGAAGAGCACCATCACAAAACTCATAAAGATAGCATTGTATTTTGCGGTGAGCATTACACTGTTGGCAGCACGTTCTGGTTTGCCGGCACCAATGTTCTGTCCAACCAATGTAGCTGCTGCATTGCTTAATCCCCATGCCGGTAAAATAAAGAACACTACATTTCTGATAGCTACCTGGTAACCGGCACTGGCATCTGTACCTCCTGTTTCGGCCACCAATCTTGCAAGTACAATCCAACTGCCGCTGGCAATAATAAATTGCAGGGTTGCGGGTGATGCAATTTTCACCAACGAACTCAATACTTGTTTATCAAACCGAAAATGTGATGTATTGAATTTTAAAATACCACTTCCTTTAAAGAGGTGGTAACATTGATAAACTACTCCACTGCTCCTGCCGATAACTGTAGCAATAGCTGCCCCTTTTAATCCTAAAAAATGAATGAGCAAAGGACAAAGAATAATATTAATGCCACTGGCTATCCATAAACTTTTCATTGCCATAGCTGCATTACCTGCTCCTCTGAAAATACCGTTGATGAGAAATAAAAAAGTGATGGCTGCACTGCTGCCCAGCATTATACGTGTGAAAACGGTACCTTCCTTTACTACTTCCGGAGCAGCACCCATTATACGTAATACATCTGCTGCAAACACAATGCCTGCTATGCTCAGTATTACAGTTACCAGTAATGAAATTAACAGCGCCTGTGCGCCGGCATGAGCAGCAGCTTCATTGTTTTTTTCGCCTATCCTGCGTGCTACTACTGCTGTGGCTGCTGTACTTAAACCTATTGCTACAGAGTAAACAATGGTAATTACTGATTCTGTTAATCCTACCGTTGTAATGGCATTTTTTCCGAGCTTGCTCACAAAAAACATATCCACTACAGCAAATACGCTTTCTAAACTCAATTCCAAAATCATGGGTACAGCCAGCAAAAACACGGCTTTTCGCAAGCTGCCTTCTGTGTAATCAAAAGCCTCTCCCCGGAGTGATTGCTTTATAGTTTGAAAAAAATATTTAAAACCTGAATAGTTAGTCTGATTCGTCATGATAAAAAATTAAAAATAAACAAGAGTTTTATGCGGTGCTACCGCCTTACATGTGGTGTGTCTTTAAATAAGACGGAATCAGAACTTCATATGCGTGGAAATAAGAGAATGCAAAACTAATAGTTTAAGGTTCAACATAAAAATGTGGTTGTGGATTGGCGGCAAATATCCGTGTTAGAGGGTATTTTTTGCAATACACATTGCCGGGTCAAAAACAAGTTTGTACTTTTAAGCTATGGTTGACAAGTATAATCTATTCAACCATTCAACTTTGTTTGATCCTTCAAAAATGGAAAAACGGAAACAACATGAAACAATTCAGTTTAATACTCTGCTTGCTTACCCTTGCTTCTGCTGTATGGAGCCAGGCACGCATACCGGTAAACGAGCCTGCAACCGGTAATAACAAACCCGCCGTTAACAATACCACTACTACTGCAAATAATACAACAGACAGTAGTGAGTTAACCAAGTATGCTGATCCTAATGGTAGGTTTACGATTGGCTATCCCGGTAACTGGATATTAAACAGTTCACCTGAAAGTGCCATTATAAAAATTACTTCGCCTTTAGAAAAAGATGATGATAATTTCAGACAAAGTGTAAATCTTCAAATAGAAGCTTATAACTCTTCCATTGATGACTATGTAAATGCCAGCTTGAATGAGTTAAAACGATTAATGAAAGGCTTTCGTGAAGTATCTTCCATGTATTTTAACCGAAATGGTTCCCGTGCCTATCAAATTGTGTACAAAGGCAAGTATGGTGATAATGAAGCAGAGTGGCAGGTTAAACAATTGTATGTGGTTGCAAACAGCAAAGCTTATATTTTAACGTATGTATCAAGAGCTGATGAGCGTGATGCATTTGAAACTGCTGCCAATAAAATTTTCAACTCCTTTAAATATTAATAAGGCATCTTACTTCCAACAAAAAAACATCGCATATGCGATGTTTTTTTGTTGGACTGATAAACAACCAGAATTATCAGGCTAAAATGCAGCAGTAAAAGCCCGGTTTTTTTCCCTTTGCTGAGTATAGCCCCGACAGGAGCGGCATGCCGTAACAACGTGAAGGCATACAGCGGATGGCGGGAAACAACCGTCAGGCTTTGTACTGATGCGGATGCTCCTCAAAAAAAATGCTTTGCTTTTATTTCGCATTAAGAAAATTATTAGATTGAGCCATCGTAAATTTGTAAATCCCGGCTTGCAGTAAAAGACGGTTACTAAATTTGATTTTATATGAGCAAAACACAAGAAGTACTACAGGATGTTGTTATAAAATTTGCAGGTGATAGTGGTGATGGTATGCAGTTAACAGGCAGCCAGTTTACCAATAACACAGCGTTAATGGGAATTGACCTTGCAACATTTCCTGATTTTCCTGCAGAGATTCGTGCACCGCAGGGAACCCTGCCGGGTGTGAGCGGCTTTCAATTACGTTTCAGCAGCGACCGTGTGTTTACACCAGGTGATGCGTGTGATGTATTGGTGGCCATGAATGCAGCAGCATTAAAAACAAATCTTACTGCATTAAAGAAAGGTGGAAAAATTATTGCCAATACGGATGGGTTTGATGCAAAGAATTTAAGATTAGCCAATTATCCTGAAGGTGAAAATCCACTGGAGAACAACTCACTTGAAAACTACACGGTAATTAAGATAGATGTAACCAAAATGACCCGTGAAGCTTTAAGTGATATGACGATGGGACAAAAAGAAAAAGACCGTGCAAAAAACATGTTTGTGCTGGGCTTTTTGTACTGGATGTACAACCGTGATATGGATAACACCATTAGTTTCTTAACAGAGAAGTTTGGCAAGAAACCTGAAATTTTAGAAAGCAATGTGCGTGTGCTTAAAGCAGGTTACAATTTTGGCGATACAACGGAAACATTTACCACCACTTACAAAGTAGAAAAAGCAAAGATGGAGCCCGGTGTATATCGCTCCATTATGGGTAACCAGGCATTAGCTTATGGTTTGATTGCGGCCAGTGATAAAAGCGGCTTGCCTTTGTTCCTCGGTTCTTATCCTATAACTCCAGCCAGTGATATTTTACATGAGCTGGCTCGTCATAAATCATTTGGTGTAAAAACCTTTCAGGCAGAAGATGAAATTGCTGCAATAACTTCTGCTATTGGTGCGGCCTATGGTGGTTCTTTAGGCATTACAACAAGCAGCGGACCGGGTATTGCATTAAAAGGTGAAGCAATGGGTTTGGCAGTAATGCTGGAAATTCCGCTGCTTATTATTAATATTCAACGTGGCGGACCCAGTACAGGTTTACCAACAAAAACCGAACAGAGTGATTTGATGCAGGCTTACTACGGTCGTAATGGTGAGTGCCCCATGCCTATCATTAGTGCTTCAACTCCGGCTGATTGTTTTGCTGCTGCTTATGAAGCAGTTCGTATAGCTGTACAACACATGACTCCTGTAATGCTGCTGAGTGATGGTTACATAGCCAATGGCGCAGAGCCGTGGAAGTTTCCAAAAGGTGCAGATTTGGAACCCATCAACGTTGTATTTAAAGAAGGTTTGGCTGATGGCGAAGACAAGTATCTTCCTTACAAGCGTGATGAAAAATTGGTACGTCCATGGGCCATACCCGGCACAGCCGGTTTGGAACACCGTATTGGTGGTTTGGAAAAACAGGATATAACAGGCAATGTAAACTATGAGCCGGATAATCATGAGCACATGGTGAAGACTCGTCAGGCCAAGGTGGATTTAATTGCAAATTATATTCCTGAACAAACACTGGATAGCGGTCCTGCTAAGGGCAAAGTATTGGTACTCGGCTGGGGCAGTACCTATGGTGCAATTAAAAGCGCCTGTGCTGAATTACAGTCACAAGGCAAAAGTGTGGCGCATGCACATTTGAGATATGTGCGTCCGTTCCCTAAAAATCTCGGCGATATATTAAAAAATTATGAAACAGTGTTGATTCCTGAAATTAATAACGGCCAGCTCATCCGCATTATCCGTGATGTTTATTTTGTAGATGCGAAAGGATACAACAAGATTAAGGGAACACCAATAACGAAAGGGGAATTGGTGGAAGAGATCCGTAAATGGTTATAATAAAAAACCCGCTTTGAAGCGGGTTTTTTGTTGGAAAATTCTTACATACTAAACTGCCTTAAATGATGGTCAAGATGTTTCCATATCAATCGGCCCCAATCCTTTTTATTCATGGCGCCAAAGAACTGATGTGCATGAAACGATTCTTTCTGCTGCACTTGCTGCAGCAATGAAAGAAGTTGTTTTTTTTCAGATTCAAAATCTTTTACTGCTGCGTTATTTGTTTGCATATTCATTACAGGAGGTGTGGCAGAACCTTTAGGCCAGGGAAATGCATACAAACCTATCCATCTGCCAAATGCTGTTCTAAATAGAGCCGGGCCTGCTTTACCGCTTTCAGGGATAGTGCCTAAAGCCATTTTCAACTGAATGGCACAATGCGCCAGCATTTGCTCAATACTCAACGTTCCCCATTGCTGAGGAGATGATGCAGTAAGTGCATGAATACGTGCCAGCATTTTTTTGTACTCATTGGGATGAAAGATATTGGCAGCCATGGTAGTATTTATGATTATTTTTTGAGTTTACTCATTTCGTACTCCAGTGTTTGTTTTAATCCTTCTTCTAATGAACGGGGTCGATATCCGAGTTCATGTTGCGCTTTGGTATTATTGCCCAAATAAGTTACACCTGCCTGTACTCGCAGGGCTTCGCTGCGATACATATCAGGCAGCGGTAAAAATCCTTCTACCAATGAAGAGAAGAATGCAGTGATTTTTAGCATCACAGGCGGTACAATCATCGGTTTTTTAATACCGGTAATTTTTTTTGCAATATCCAATCCCTCAGAAAATGTATGACTTGGCCCGCAAATGATGTACTTGCTGCCCGGCTTTGCCTTTTCCATTGCTAAAATATGTGCATGTGCTACATCATCTACATGTGCCCAACTGTAAGCAGAGCGAGAAGGTATCAACGGTAATTTCTTTTGCAGATATAAACGTAATGCATCATCACTCATGCTGGTTCCATCAGGACCATAAATTAAACCGGGCATAACAATCACCAGTGGTAATCCTTCATTAATAAACTGCTCTGCAATCTGATGAGCTTCAGCTTTTGTTTTATCATATTCACTAATATGTGTTCCTGTAAAATGAAAGCTTTCATCTTTCAATTCTCCATGCGTATCAGAGTTAATGGCTAATGTGCTTGTATAAACACCTTTTGGAATCTGAAGCTCTTTCATAAGCTCCAACACATTACGTGTGCCCAGTACATTAATTTGATAGCCCTGTGTTTTATCTTTCACTCCCACTTTATACCAACCTGCTACATGATACACACCATCACAATCACGCATGGCTTCACGCATACTTTCTTTGTCAGTTACATCACCTTTTACAAGTGTAACCCCTATTGCCTTTAATGCTGCGGCTTTTTCGGGTGTGCGAACAACGGCTATGATGTCATGTCCTGCAGCCTTTAATTGTTTGGCTAAACTGCCGCCTACAAAACCCGTAGCTCCCGTAAGAAAGTATTTCATAATTATAAATTGAAAAGTATTATTGAAGTTAAAGAAAATGCTTTTTACCAATGGCCAGATGAAGCACATCTTCCATGTTTTGTTCTTGTTGTAATCGAATCAATTCCTGTTTCGGATAAAAAATGGGTTCATCACTCAAATCAAATGTAGCATGATGCATAGGTACCAGTTGCGCCGCTTTCAACTGCTTGTGCGCACCCAGTACATCTGCCGGACTTGTATGCGCTGTATGCATAAACCACTCCGGTTTATAAGCCCCGATACCCAGCAATGCATAATCAATGGACGGAAACAGTTCGCCAATCTCAGCAAAATGAATGCCCATGCCACTGTCTGCACCAAAGTAGATGTTATGGTGTTTTGACTGCAGCATAAAACTGCCCCAGAGCATGGTATTCATATCCGTTAATCCCCGGCGGTTCCAATGTTTAGCAGGAAGATAAGTAACAGTAACATCTGCCTCCAGGGAATAAGTTTGATACCAACCCGCTTCTACGATGGGATTGGTGATGTTCCAGGAGCGGAGCAAAGGAGCTATTTCCAAACCGGTTAAGATGATGGCTTTAGGATTGAGTGCACACAAATGCTGCATGCTCTTTTGGTCGGCATGGTCACGATGATTGTGTGAGAGCAAAATAAAATCAATTTGCTTTAGATCAGCAACGCTGCAGGGTAATGGTGTATGTCGTTTTACAGGACCTACATTGTACAATACAGGGTCGGTAATAAAATGCTTGCCTGCAAGTGTAAATAAAAAGGTGGCATGGCCGAGCCAGGTAAAACCATCATCGGTGCTTTTTGCAAAATTTGCACCGGTGATTACATCTATACCTGCAGTTTGTTTTCGCTTTAATGCTTTGAGCGGATTGGTTTCGGTTTGCCACTTTAATAATTCCCTGAAGCTGCGTTCTGATGCGCCATCTAAATTGATGTATTGATTTTTTTCGTTTAAAGGGTTGCCTGTCCAATCTTTTTTAATGAAAGGAAGCAAAGGGTTGTAAGTTGAACGAGGTTTCATGAGTTGGTGATTTGACCTGACATTTTTTACGGTGTACAGTCATTTGTTTTATTGCCAATGGGCAGACACCGTTATATCATCAACAATACTGCAACATAATGACATACGGCCGCACTCAATACAAACAAATGCCAGATGACATGATGATAGTATAGTTTTTCCCACAGGTAAAATACAGCACCAATTGTGTACAAGCCACCACCTATAGCAATCATGAGCATCACATCAAAGGGAATGGCATCAAAAAACTGTCTGCCGCCAAAGAGTAAGATCCAGCCCATGCCGATGTACACAAGCGTTGAAACAAAATTGAACCGACCGGTAAAAAATATTTTGAACACAATACCAATCAATGTTAATCCCCATAATACACAAAGCAGGGTGATGCCCGTAGTATTCATCATGTAATTGAGCAGAAAGGGCGTGTAAGTTCCTGCAATTAAAAAGTAAATACTGATATGGTCAAATACATGCAATACCTTTTTAGCACGTGGATTTTGAAACGCATGGTATAGTGTGGACATACTGAACAACAACAAAAAACAAAATCCATATACGGCAGCACCCACCACAGCAATATTATTATTCTTTGTGGCAGCCAATGCACTCAGCACCGGCAACGCTGCTATGCCGAAAATAATACCCATGCCGTGTGTAATGCTGTTGGCAATTTCCAGTTTTAAATCATGATGCTGGCTGCTCATTGTTTATTGATGGCGTTGATGATTTCAGTACTTAAAGGTGATATGGCAGGATCAAAGTAATGGATGAGTTCACCTTGCTCATTCACCAGGTATTTGGAAAAATTCCAGCTGGGCTGTTTGTTGTTCCATCCGTTATGAGTGGAATCGCTCAGCCATTTAAATACCGGGTTTTGATCAGCGCCTTTTATCACACTTGACTTTTTCATGAGCGGAAATGTAACACCGAAGTTGATTTTGCAGAACTGTGCAATATCTTCATCCGTTCCTTTTTCCTGCTCTTTAAAATCATTGGCAGGAAAGCCGAGTATGATTAGTTGGTTTTGAAACTGTTCCTGCAGTTTTTGCAAATCATCATATTGCGGAGTATAACCGCAATCGCTGGCGGTGTTTACCAGCAATACCTTTTTACCCTTCAGCTGCTCAAAGTCAAAGGAAGTTCCGTTGTTGGACGTTGCTTTTAAAGAATAGAAAGAAACGAGCGCTTTTGCCTGTTCATTACCAAACTGCTTTGCTTTTTTACCACTGGCCCACATAAACGCCGGATAGAATGCTTTTAATAGTTTTTGACGGATAGTCATATCAGGAGAATTTCTGTTTACAAAATATACATAGCCTGCTACGGCAATAAATAAGAGAACGATTGTGTATAAAACACGTTTGAATAATTTTATCATGTACCAATACATTATCGTATCACCATTTTAAACAATCCCAGCTTCCCTTTAAACGGCGGATATTTTATGGAAGGATCAAACCAGGAGGGCGTTTTCATCACTGCTTTCTGGTGGCTGAAGGTATCAAAGGAATATTTACCATGATATTTTCCTGTACCGCTGAAACCTCTTCCGCCAAAGGGTAGATTGTGATTGGTTAAATGCCAGCTGCTGTTGTTCACACATCCGCCACCAAAAGGTATGGCTTCAATCCAATTTTTTTCTTTTGCACTGCTTTCTGTATAAACATAAAATGACAACGGGTTGGGATGTTGCTCTATCATTTTCAATGCCTCATCCATTGTTTTAAAGGTGAGAATCGGCAGTACAGGTCCAAATATTTCATCCTGCATTATAGGTGATGACAGTGAAACATTTTCAAGCAAGGTGGGTTCAATAAACAATTGTTCACGGTTTGTCCGGCCTCCATGTAAAATGTTTCCGCTGCTCAAATACGATGCTACACGGTCAAACTGTTTTTCATTAATGATTTTTCCGAAATTGTAGCTGTCAGCAGGTGCATCAGAATAAAACTGCACAATACATTTCTTCAGCTCTTCCACTAATTGCTGCTTTTTTGTTTCGTGCACCAGCACATAATCCGGTGCTACACACATTTGCCCTGCGTTGGAAAATTTAGTAACCGCAATTCTTCTGGCAGCAACTTTTATATTGGCATCACTTTCCACCACACAGGGACTTTTCCCGCCTAACTCTAATGTTACCGGTACCAATCGCTCTGCTGCCATTTTATAAATAGCTTTACCGGTGGGAATACTGCCGGTGAAAAACACATGATCAAACGTAAATTCATTCATCATGGCAGGTACTACTTCGGCGCCAATACCATCTTGCACTAAAACATACTCCGGTGTAAATATTTCTTCAATCAGTTTTTTGATGACTGCTGCTGTAGCAGATGCATATTCACTTGCTTTTAATACTGCACAATTGCCTGCAGCAATAGCACCCAGCAAGGGATTTATCAACAGTTGAAACGGGTAGTTAAACGGACCAATGATGAGCACCACACCCAGTGGCTCACTATATACTTTACTGGAGGAGGGAAGGTTGAGCAGGTTGGTAGAAACACGTTGCGGCTGCATCCATTGTTTTAATTCTTTTTCCATGGCACTGATTTCAGCTATCACCATTCCTGTTTCTGTAACCCAGCTTTCCTCCTTACTCTTTTTTAAATCTGCATACAATGCTTCATGGAGTTCCTGCTCGTATTTATAAATCGCTGCTTTTAATTTTTTTAATTGTTCAATCCGGAATGCATAGGGTTTGGTTACGCCGGTTTTGAAATAAGCACGCATAAAGGCCAATTTCTCCGTCAACTCGTTTGTTTGCATAATACGTTCATTTGATACTGTTAAATGTACGGCAGTTTTTAACCCAAGCCTTTTCAATTCTTGTAAACAGCCGGGATGGCTCACTTGTTTGACGGTGCTCATAGGAACTACATGATTGCATCCTGTACCTTTAGGATAAATCTTTTTTATGGCAACAGCCAAACGTAAAACATGGATTGAAAAACGAAACAGCAGTCGTGAAGCAGAGGTTGAAGTATTGCAAAAATCATTTGCAGATATTGCAGCAGGAGAGAAAATGCTGATCCCTACGCCGCAAATAGTGGATGCTTACATCCGTACTATTCCTAAAGGTAAAGAAAGCACCATGGCACAGATGCGGAAAGACCTGGCAGCTGAGTACCATGCTGATAAAACCTGTCCGCTCACCAGTGGTATTTTTCTGCGTATTGTAGCCGAAGCGGCACATGAAGAACTGGCGCAGGGCAAGCCCATCAGCAAAATCACTCCTTACTGGCGCATTATGGATGAGACAACTACTATTGCTAAAAAACTTTCTTTTGGTATGGAGTTTTTGCAGGAGCAAAGAGCTAAAGAAAAATTGGGTTCCCACAAACACACAAAGGGCACAAAGAAATGAAACGCATTCAACATTTATCAAACGTCTATCAAACAAAACAACTCCGTGTGCTTTGAGGCATTGTGGATTATATCTCAAAATATTATCTCACATTTGACCTATGGATGTCTTAGTCCCCAAATCAGATGACTATTTTATGCAACAGGCTTTGAAAGAAGCACGACAGGCTTTTGATGAAGGCGAAGTGCCTGTGGGTGCAGTGGTAGTTGTAAATAACAAAATCATTGCACGTGGGCATAATGAAGTGGAAAAGCTTAACGACCCTACAGCACATGCAGAGATGATTGCGTTAACTTCTACTTTTAATTTTATTGGTGCTAAATATTTACCTGAGGCTACGTTGTATGTAACAGTTGAGCCCTGCCTCATGTGTGCGGGTGCGATGTACTGGAGCAAAATAGGCCGCATTGTGTGGGGAGCCGATGATGAAAAGAACGGGCATCAGCGTATAACACAAGCTGCTTCTCCTTTTCACCAAAAGGCGGAGATTACGAAAGGTGTTTTGAAAGAGGAATGCGCCCAACTAATGAAGGATTTTTTTAAGCAGATGCGGTAGCTCATCTTTAACAAACTATTCAGCAAAACATCTATACTTCTCTTTCATTGGCACATCTTATGATTGTGTACTTATATAAACACATTGTAAGATGAAAGTTGTTTTAAATTTGATAGTAATGAGCACGTTGTTTCTCAGTGCCTGCCGCAAAGCCGATGTACAGGCGCCACCTATTGATGAAAACAGATGGCTGAATCAGGAACGTGGTGTGGTAGTTTTTTCTGATTTCAGTTGCGATTATTTTGTAGTGGAAACGTTTAATGGCTATACCATCGTTCAAAACTGGAGTCTTCGTCCGTTTACCGGTGATGTGCTTTATGGCGATTTCAGCCGCTGGGGCGTACGTGATGTATACAACCGCAGCAGAGGCAGATTGATGCGGGTAAATGTGAGGGACTTTTGGTTAAGTTACTTTTCAGCGCAGGACAGGTTGGGGTGGTATTGTAATTAAAGAATCAATATAAAAAAAGCGCCGCTGAAAATTGCGGCGCATTTTTATGTTTAGTAATTTTTATTGATCCCACCATAATCTATCAAGTAAAGATGGTACAGACTTTACATTACCGGTATTTAAACTTAATTCAGAAGTAGGATAATCCACTCTTCTGATTGGTGATGCCAGTAATGCATTTAATGGTAATTGAAATCCTGTATAACTGAAGTTGAAACGGCGGGCATCATCAAAGGTAACAGGTTGCAAAAACATAGCTTTGTACTTTTCTCTGAAAACATCAGCAAGCGTTAAATTGGCTGCACCAACAGCAATTTGAGGTAATGCCAAATACACATCTCTTGCAGCCGCAGCAACGCCAATCTTATCCATACTTGCACGTATACCTGCAAGATAAGCGGTATAAGCTCTGGTAGTAGCCCCACTTCTCAAAGCTGCTTCTGCTTCAATAAATTTTACCTCCTCAAATGTGGCTACAAATAGTGGCGAAGCATCACCGCTGAAATAGCCTGCAAGTACCAAATAACATTCATCATTAGTGGTGCCTGTACCCACACGACCCTGTCCGTTACGGGTACCACGGTAATCACCAAATCGTGTAAGGTTTGTTAAACGAGGAAGCCTTGGATCAGTATAACCAAATGTTGTTCCATTCATTCCATTTACAAAATTTGAACTTAACCAACCATCAAGAACTAACGAAGCCTGGTTGCGTGCCACTGTAGCCCATGGATTTCTTACGGGGAAGATGGTTACTCTTGATTCCTGCGCAACACTTGTATAGGAGCTATCCACTGCACTTAATACATTCACTGCATTATAAGCGGGAAGTTTACTTACCTGGTTCAGCAATCTTGCCTTTATTGTAAATGCAGTACGTATCCAGTTTATTCGTGCAGTGGAGTTCCATGCCGCTGCATTTGCTAATGTAGGGCCATGAAAAAAATCGGCAGCCGGCACCATTGTAACTGTTGGTGTTTTACGCAGCTCAGTAATGCCCTCATCAAGTAAAGCTATACAACGGGTATACAGTTGCTGTGCATTATCATATTTCGGTTTCAAATTAGCTCCCGTTAAAGCTTCTGTAAATGGTGCGTCGCCCCATAAATTGATAATCATACTCAGGTTAATGGCTGTCATAATTTTGCTCATACCTAAGTGAGCAGAACTGTTAAGTTCAATAGCCAGTAATTCCAGGTCTTTGAGATCAGCCAATACATCATAAAGGTTTCTCCATGTAGCACTGAAATCAACACGATCATAAATATCAGTTGGAGATGAGCTGTTGGGCGAGGCTAAGTATTGAACATAATAACTGGTTATGTTTGAAACCCTAAACACATTCACCGCAGTATTGTGTGTAGTAGTTGTAAGTAAGCCGTTAATTGAGGGTTTGGTGGGCCGGTTGGGGTCAGTATTAATATCCAAATATTTTTTACATCCACTGGCCAATAAAAGAATTGCTGTAAAACAAACAACAGCAGTTATTTTTTTTGAACTTGAAAAAATATATTTCATAATAATTTTTTTTATGTTTTAAAACATTAAAAGTTTACATTGATGGTTGCAAAAAAGCTCCTTACACCGGGATAACTGAAACCTGCAAAACCATCACCATTGCTGTCAGCACTGGTAGAGCTGTTTTCAGGATCAAATCCTGTAAACTTTGTTTTGAGCCATAAATTGTTACCAGTTACAGATAAAGAGGCTCCCTTTACAAGCTTAACATGTTTTAATACAGATACTGGTAAGTTATAACTTAGCGTTACATTACGTAAACGAACCCACCCTGCATCTTCCACAAAATTTTCACTAACACCCCGATGAATCAAACGATAAAATCCGTCTGTATAATTTCGTCCGTCGGGTCCTGTTTGCTGGCCCAGCCATACTTGCTGTGTATTAGGTTGACCATTTGAAGTAACTCCATTAAATACCCTGAAATCATTTCTGTCTTCGGTATATTTAGCTATACCAAATGCACTCATAAAGTTGGCTAATTGGTTATAGCGTTCAAACCCGCTTCGTATATCAAATAAAAAAGATAAATTAAATTGTTTGTAGGTAAGTGAATTACTTATACCCCATATAGAACGGGGAAGTGAATTTCCCAATAAACGCTGGTTTAAATCCCTTACCGGAAAGCCTGCTAAAGATCCTGTATTTGCAATAAGATAAGGCAAATCATCCCTTAATGTAATTCTGTCATCTGCCTGCGTTCCAAAGTACCGTGCATAAGAGGTTCCATATAATCCTCCCGCTGGTTGACCAACCACCCAGCGTTGTGTAACCGTACTTCCTAGATATCCAAACTGACTTGTAATAGTGATTTCATTTAAACCCGGTGCTAAACTTACTACCTTATTACGGTTGCTTGTAAAGTTGACACTTGCCTCCCAAATGAAATTTTTTGTTTTTATCGGAGTACCATTTAATGCAAGTTCTACTCCCTTGTTTTCAATTTCACCAGAGTTTAAAATAAATGCATTATAACCTGTTGAAGTGGGCACAAGAACAGGGTTTATAACATCTTTACTGTTAATCTGATAATAAGAAACATCAAAACCAATCCTATTGTTTAAGAATTGCATTTCCAAGCCCACTTCCCGGTTATCTGTAAACTCCGGCCTTAAGTTTTCTGCGCCTCGGGTATCATCTCTGGTCCAGGCTGTAACACCATTCACCGGTTGTCCAAATGCATTGTTGTAATAAGTACTTGTTTGATAAGGGCCTAAAGGGGCAATACCGATTTTTGCAAACGACCCTCTAAGCTTTCCATAGGTAATCCATGCAGGCATTTTCAGATGCTGACTGAATACATACGCTAAACTTACACTGGGATAAAAGAAACTTTGATTACCACTAGCCACAGAACTTGCCCAATCATTACGACCGGTAAGCGTAAGAAAAAGAAAATTATCATAGGCTGCTGTAGCTTCACCAAAAACACCCATGGTACGCAATTGTGTTCGACGGCTGTTTTGTGTTAGTATTCTGGCGTTATTTAAGCTCAATAAATCAGGAATATCCAATTGACTTCCTTCTACACCCTGGTAATTGTATTTTTGATCAACTAAATCATGCCCGGCTCTTACAGTGAAATCAAACTTGTTAATACTAAATTTTGAGGTTATTAATAAATTACTGTTTAATACCTGGTTTAAGATTCGGTATTCACCTACAAAGCCCAATGCATTATCAGCAAAATTAATAACACCGGGCCGTGATACCTGTGCAGGTGCAGTAGCCCTTCTGTTGTCTGCTGTATAATCATAACCTAATCTATAGGTAACATTAATCCACTCATAAGGTTTGTAATTAAAAGCAAGGTTACTGATGGTACGGTTTACCTCATCTTCAAATAAATTATAGTAGGCCCCAAAGATGGGATTATTATTGCCATAAGTCTTATGAGTTCCATCCGGATTCTTATAATCTCTCACATCCCAACGGGGGCTCCAGTATGTTAAACTTTCATTGAAGCGATCTGCATTATAACGAAGGCCACCGCTATTTATAAAATTAAATGAAGGATTAATACTGAATTTATCACTCACTTTTAAATCAGCATTTACCCTTGCGTTCAGATTACTGTAGTTGGTATTAGGTAATACACCATTATGTTTAAAATAACTAAATGATGAGTTGAGCATCGCTTTTTCTGTACCGCCGCTTACATTCAGCGTGTTGCGAAATTGATTACCCTGCTGATAAGCACGGGCATAATGATTAAACAATTCATTGGGATGTGAGGGGTCTAATGATTTAGCGGCTGCCACAGTTGGCCCAAACGAGGGGAAAAAATCATTGGGATTGTATGTATTATTATAACCCTGCGTATACGTTGTTTGAACATCAGGAAATTTATTTACATTTTCTATTCCATAAGTGGCATTATAAGAAACTCTCATCTTTCCTGCTTTTGCACTTTTGGTTGTAATAACAATTACACCATTACTGCCTCTAAAACCGTAAAGTGCTGTGGCTGCGCCACCTCGTAAAATGCTCATGCTCTCAATATCGTCGGGATTGATATCACTAATGCGGTTACTCATGCCTCGTAATGCCGCATTTCCACCTTCTATGATTGTAGAGTTATCTACTATTACACCATCAATAACAAATAAAGGTTGGTTGCTGCCACTTGCTGTTTTTGGACCACGAATAACAATACGTGCACCCTGACCAGGTCCGCCGCCTGTTGCATTAACTTGTACACCTGCCACTCTGCCTTGTAAAGCATTCACAAGATTAGGCTGTCTGCTTTCCATCAACTGTTTATTGTTAATTTCAGTTGTGGCAAACCCCAATGACTTTTTTTGTTGCTTAGCGCCGAAAGCAGTTACCACAACTTCACTCAAAGCAGTACCGGATTTTAATGAAACTTCTATACGGTCGCCTGATACTTCTACATCTTTTGTTTCAAAACCCGACGCAGAAATGCGAAGTACATTTTTTTTGCCGGAAGGAACTTCAATGGTGAAATTACCGGCTGCATCAGCTGATACTCCTTTGTTAGTACCTTTTAATACTATGGATGCATAAGCAACAGCTTCGCCAGATTCATCCTTAACTGTGCCGCTTAGTTTATAAGCTTGCGCCCATATGTCAGTAGAAGTGATAAGGCTGCTTAACAGCAGCAAAAGGATTTTAAATTTTCTCATAATCATAATTTAGGTTATCAAAAAAAATAAAAAACAATTCTAATTTAAACTTATTTACAATAACAGTTGTTTCCATTCATATATTTTTGCATCCTAAATAAAAAACTATGGCATTTACATTAGCTCCACTTCCATACGCACATGATGCGCTGGAACCGCACATTGATACTACCACCATGCAAATTCATCATGGTAAGCACCATCAGGCCTATGTTGACAATCTCAACAAAGCCATTGCAGGCACTGAGCATGAAGGCAAAAGCATTGAGCAGTTAGTAGCCGCAGCAGGAAGCATTTCGCCTGCCGTTCGCAACAATGGTGGCGGTCATTGGAATCATACCTTCTTTTGGGAATCATTAGCACCTAATGCCGGCGGCGCTCCAAGTGGTGCACTGGCAGATGCTATTAATGCGGCATTCGGCAGTTTTGATACGTTCAAAGAAAAATTTGCCAATGCAGGTATGACCCGTTTTGGAAGCGGCTGGGCATGGTTACTGGTAAAAGATGGCAAGTTAGAAGTAAGTTCAACTCCCAATCAAGATAACCCATTGATGGATGTAGCTGATGTAAAAGGCACTCCCATCCTCGGAGTAGATGTGTGGGAACATGCTTACTATTTGAAATATCAAAACCGTCGTGCAGATTATTTGGGTGCTTTCTGGAATGTGGTAAACTGGAGTAAAGTAGCGGAGCGTTTTGCAGCGGCACAATAAAAATGAATGATTCATTGGAATAAAAACGGGGAAGATTTACTTCCCCGTTTTTTAATACCTGTCGGCTACATAAAGCTTTTCCTTACCTATGATTTGTTTGTCTTTATATACCTCTACCCACAGCAATCCTTTACCATAACTCTGTTTCAATGGAATTAATTGTTGTGATTGGAGTAAGATGATGTTCTTGATGGGTCTTCCTTTACCATCAAGCAGTACAAAGTTGTAACGGGCATTGGCGTCCCAGTTTTTAATGGTTACAAATACATTATCCTTGGCAGGGTTGGGAAACAATTTGATGAGTGATGAACTGTCATCAGCTCTGGAGGCAGCAGGCCATTTAAATTCTTCTGTGGAATCCTTTTTTTCGGTTTGTGCCAAAACAGATGAACTTATAAATAACAGTATAATGAGTAAAAAATGTTTCATACAGCGTTGTTTATACTAATTAAACAAACCTCGTTTTGAATAGTTCTTAAATAATTTGATTTAACCTTTTTTAGCTTTCCAGCAATCGGCCACATGGTCGTTTACCATACCTGTGGCCTGCATAAACGCATAACAAATAGTAGAGCCCACAAACTTAAATCCCCGTTTAAGCAGGTCTTTACTCATCGCATCACTTTGTTCTGTTTTAACAGGCACATCTTTTAAAGTAGAAGGATGATTAATGATGGGTTTACCGCCAACAAACTGCCAGATATAGCTATCAAAACTGCCTACTTCTTTTTGCACGGTAAGAAAGGCCTTTGCATTTTGAATAAAGGCCAGCACTTTTAACCGGTTACGGATGATGCCTGCATTTTGAAGCAGTATTTCTACTTTCTTATCGCTATACTTCGCCATTTTCTTTGCATCAAATTGATCAAAGGCTGTACGATAATTTTCCCGTTTACTTAAAACCGTGTACCAGCTTAGTCCTGCCTGGGCACCTTCCAGGCAAAGCATTTCAAACAGTTTGTCATCATCATGCAGTGGTACGCCCCATTCCGTATCATGATACTGTTTGTACAAATCATCTTTCAAACACCAACTGCAACGAATTTTTTCTTTAGCCATTATTACTTTTTGTTTTATTGTACGTCAGATGAATGAGCTTGAAATTTATTCTTGCCTAATTGAATCTAATTTCTTTAAAATTCACATTCGTGCAGATTTGACTTCGTACTTCGCAGTTCGTACTTCGTACTTAACTATGGTACCGGGTCATAACCACTCCCACCCCATGGATGACATTTACTTACACGCCTGATAGTAAGCCACAAACCTTTAAGCGGTCCATATTTCTTAAGCGCTTCAATTCCATAGTGACTGCAGGTAGGTGTGTAGCGGCATTTAGGACCAATGGCAGGGCTGATGACATATTGATAAAAACGAATCAACACGATAAAAGGAAATATCAATATTTGTTTGAGCAATTTCATGCGTATAACTTTTGCAAGCGCTCCAATGCAGCTTTAGTTTTTTCAACTACGATTTCATAATCGGGCAATTCTTTCCCTGTAAAAATAAAAAACACAGACAGCAGCTTGGTTTGGTTTTGCATTTGTTCTTTTAATGCAGTGTTATTGAGACGCCATGCTTCACGCATCAATCGTTTAATGCGATTGCGGTGTACTGCTTTCTTAAAATGCCGTTTGCTCACCCCCACACCAAACTGCAGAGAGGCTGCTGCCGCATCACTTTCCAACTGATGATATACTTTGAAAAGACCGCTGTTAAAAGACGAAGCCTTTTGAAACAGCAGCTCAATTTGTTTTTTGCTTTTAAGCCGTTCTTTCCTGCCCAGCGTATGTTGTTTTGCTTTTTCCAATATGGTAAAAATAAAAAGTCCCGGCAAAGAACCGGGACTTGATTTTATAAAGATGTCAGGAGCTTATTTTTTTGCGCCACGCTCATCGCTCACACTCAGTTTTCTACGTCCTTTCTTACGGCGGCTGGCCAATACTTTACGGCCGTTTGCATCCTGCATACGCTTGCGGAAACCATGTGTGGTTTTGCGGCGACGCTTTGAAGGTTGGTATGTTCTTTTTTGTGCCATTGTATTTCAATTTTCCTTTTAAAAATGCCGGGGAGAAACCGGTAGTTTCAAATCCTTCAGCGGGAACACCACTTCCCACCGTTTGTGAAAGGACGGCAAAGGTAGGGGAAAACAGTATTTTTTGAGGAATCTGTGGTGAAGAAATTTTTAGAATGAGCGCCGATACCCACCCCTGTCAATGATTTTGTTACTTTAAGTAGTTGCCTCTCCCGCCCAAGCGGGGACAAACAGGCTGATTTGTTTAGTCATTTGAAATAGCGTAATCCTCAACTTGAAGAGAAGATGAGCAAAAATTCTCCTCACTCAGCTTTTCAGTTCAATATGCTTTGATGCTACATTGCTGCCATAAAACAACCGGGCATGGTTATTAAAATCATCAGCAGAGTCAGTTGTATAAAAGTTTCGTTCATTGCCCTTTGCCAATCGTTTTTCCATTTCAGGGTGACGCTGCAAATAATCGTTCAGGCTTTCCGCTACAATTTGTCCCTGGCTTAACACCTGTACATGAGCAGGCAGGTGTTGTTTGATTTTTTCCTGCAGAAGCGGATAATGGGTACAGCCCAGCAACACCGTATCAATGTTAGCAGCTTGCTGCATTAATGCTGCTGTGTATTCCTTTACAAAATAATCAGCTCCGGGTGTGTTGTGTTCATTGTTTTCAATCAACGGTACCCACATGGGACAGGCCTGCTGAAATACGTTTACCTGAGGAAAAAATTTCGCAACCTCAATTACATAAGATTGCGATTGCACAGTTCCGTTAGTAGCCAGCACACCCACTTCATTTGATTTTGTAAAGCGGCCAACCACTTCTGTGGTGGGGCGAATAACACCAAGCACTCTGTTTGCAGGATTGAGCTGTTGTAAATCGTTTTGCTGAATGGTTCTTAATGCTTTAGCAGATGCTGTGTTGCAGGCAAGTATCACCAGCGGACAACCCTGTTCAAAAAACCATTGTACACATTGCAAGGTGTACTGGTACACAGTGTCAAAGCTTCGGTTGCCGTAAGGTGCTCTTGCATTATCACCCAGGTACACATAATTGTACTGAGGTAATAAAGAAACAATTTCCCTCATTACGGTTAAACCGCCGTAGCCGGAATCAAATATGCCGATAGAACCAGTATGCATTTGTACAAAGTAAACAAAAAAAGAATCCCGCCGTTTAAGCGGCGGGATTGAATGCGATTGATTTATTATTTACCTGCCGGCGCATCCGGTATTTTCAGATACTTTTTCACCAGTGGAAGAATGTCATCAGATGTGGGTGATACATACAAAGCTTCTGAAGCTAATATGTAAGTATAACCATTGGCTTTTGCTACAGCAGTAATAGCGTCTTTTGCAATTTTCTGAATAGGTGCAAATATTGTTTGCTCCTGTTGCTGTAAATATTGCTGCGCAGCATTAGAGTAGCCCTGTAATGTTTGCTGTAACTCAGCATACTCTTTAAACTTGATTTCTTTTTTTGCCGGTGTCCACTTGGCTGAATCAACACGGATAATGCTGTCTTTATCGTTAAACTCTTTTATTAACTCTGCATAAGATGTGTTCAGAGAGTCTTGCATTTTTTGTAATCTGTCCTGTGCCTTTTTTGTTTCTGGCATGGAAGCCAGCAATTCATTGGAATTGATATGGCCAAATTTTTGAGCACTTGCAGCAGCACCGGTAAAAATTATAGCTGCTAATAAGATAACTTTTTTCATTTCTAATTTTGATTGTTTGTGTTTAAGTGTACTTACTCCCCCTTTTGGTTGCAAATCTGCTGTACGTTAATTAAAGTTTAACACCTAAAATTTTAAGTACATCGTCGCTTTTGTCCAGTTTTGGGTCGGCAAATATAACGGTAATTCCTTCACTTTTGTCCAAAATAAAGTCATACATACGCTCAGTAGCCAGTTTTTGAACAGCGTTATAAACCCTGTCCTGTATTGGTTTAACGAGCTCCTGCTTCTTCCTGAAATAGTCGCCCTCAAACCCAAAACGCTTACGCTGCAAATCCCTTACTGCTTTTTCTTTGTTGAAAATTTCATCTTCCCGCTTTTTGAGCAGTTCGGGAGTGAGCATGGCACGCTCCGCATCCAGTTGGCGGTACATTTTATCCAAATCACTCTGCATCAAATCAATCTCTTTTTGCCAGGCATCTGCTATTTCTTCCAGCTTGGTATTGGCATCTTTGTATTCGGGAATTTTACCCAGAATATACTTTGTGTCAATAATTGCATAGCGTTGTGCCTGAGCTGCAAAGCCCAAAACCATTAACACCAGTGGCAGCAATACATATTTCTTCATAGTTATATTTTTTATGAGAGATGCGTTGAACTTACTTTTTAGTTGCTTTCGCCTTCCCTCCCCTTTAGGGGTCCGGGGGCTCTTTATTCCGGTTCAAATCCAAGCATGAATGTAAACCTTGTTACATCACGCAGTCTTGCTCCCGGGAAATAACGATCCAAGCCGATACCATAATCAAATCCGAGCAAACCAAACATAGGCAGGAAGAAGCGCATACCCAAACCTGTACTGCGACGCAGTTTAAACGGATTGTAATCCTTAAACTCATACCATCCATTAGCAGCTTCAAAAAACGCTAAGCCAAAAATGGTACTGCTGGGATTAGTACTGAGCGGATAACGCATTTCCAAACTGTACTTGTTAAATATGGTAAAGAATTGTGTAGCGCTGGTTTGTCCTGTATTATTTACACGTGGGTTGCTGTTATCATATACAGGATAACCACGGTGAGCAATGATATCAAATCCGATGATGCCGAAGTTGTTTTGCAAACCTGCATCACCCACCTGGAAACGTTCAAATGGCGACAATGGCAGATCAGTATTATACCTGCCAAGGAAACCAAACTTAGCCGCTGCACGCAGTACAAACTGGCGGTTCTTTTCAGCACCCATGGGTTTACCAATTGGTACAAACCATTCATAATTCAAACGCCATTTATGGTATTCAACTAACTTATATATTTCAGCGGGGTCAGCATTTTTAGCATTATCTCTGAACATACTCCATGGCGGTGTAAATGTTGCAGTGAGAGAAAAATTACTTCCGCTTCTTGGAAATGTTGGATTGTCAACACTACTGCGCAATAATTGAAAACGTATATTCAGATTGTTTGATAAGCCACTATCCAATTGTGGAAACAAGGCATAATCTTTTAACTTGTACTGGGTATAACTTAACGATGTTACAAGTGTAAAATAATCATCCGGCCATTTCAACTGCTTGCCGTAAGAAAGCGTAGCTCCAAGTGTGCGAAGGAAACTGTTGCTTGCTGAACGTGAACGTAACGGTAAACCCGTTATCGGATCAAAGGCATTCGATAGTTTTGTTCTGAACAGACTTACCGTTAAGTTGTTTCTCTTTTTACCGCCCAGCCATGGCTCTGTAAATGAAAAGTTTTGTGTACTGAAGGATGGCCCGTTTGATTGCACACGAAGTGATAAACGTTGTCCATCACCGCTGGGGATACCATCCCACTGGCGGGGCTTAAATAATTTTTTGGTAGAAAAGTTATTGAATGTAATACCCAAAGTACCGGTAAGACCAATAATACCACCCCAGCCTGCACTTAACTCCAACTGATCACTTGATTTTTCTTCAAGCGAATAATTAATATCAACTGTTCCATCGTCAGGATTGGGTACAGGGTTGATGCCAATTTTTTCCTGATTAAAATAATTAAGGGCACTTAACTCACGCTGTGAACGTATTAAATCGCTCCGGCTGAATTTTTCGCCCGGTATTGTACGTATTTCACGACGGATAACGTACTCTTTTGTTTTTTCATTACCACTGATGTTTACTGCACGTATAGTTGCCTGCGGACCTTCTGATATACGAACTTCGTAATCTATGGTATCATTATACACTCTCGTTTCAATAGGTTCTACTCGAAAAAACAAATATCCATCGTCCATGTAATAACCGCTGATATCGCCACCTTCCTGACTCAACTGTTTACCCAATCTTTTATTGAATGTTTCAAGATTGTAAATGTCACCTTTATTAATTCCTAAAATAGCCGTTAACACAGAATCACTGTACTTGGTATTACCACGCCATGTTATGTTTCCGAAATAATAACGTCGGCCTTCATTTACTTTAAGTTCCACTAACAAATCACCTTTGCTGTTGTAATAGGTTGTATCTTTTTCAATGACTGCATCACGGTAACCCAATTCATTATAATAAGCCAGTAAACTTTCTTTGTCCTCTTCGTATTTTTTCTGATTATACTTAGCTGATGAAAACTTAAAGCGAAACCACGGATCAATAAAATCTTTGATCTTACTTACATGCAGGTAATCTTTGTTTTTCAAAAACTGTTTAAATGTAAGCGTATCCTTACTGCCGTATAAAGGCTGCTGGTCATCAGGATGCAGTGTAATGCGTCCTTTTTCCTTAGTTCCTTTGAGTTTCTTTTTGAGCTTGATATCATTTACACTTTCATTGCCGCTTATAAATACATCTGAAATTTTTACTTTGCTTCCTTTATTAACAATAAAAATGAGATCTACAAAGTTGGGGTTCACACTGTTTTTTGTTTCCTGAATATCTACCTTGACTGTGCGAAATCCTTTTTCAACAAAAAACTTATCAATACGCTCTATACTTGTACGGCGAAGATTTTCAGTAATTACTTTATTGGGGTTAAGATTGAGTTTTTCTTTCAACTCATCTTCCTCACCTTTTCGAATGCCTTTAAAACTATAGGAACCCAGTCGGGCTCTTTCTTTTACATTGATTTCAATATAAATATCCCTGCCATCTATTTTGATGATATAAATTGCTGCATCTTCAAAATATTGCTGACGCCAGATGTTATTGATAACACGGCTGAATAAATCTCCTCCGGGCAAATACACTTTATCACCTACTGTAATACCGGCAATAGATACCAGCAGTGCGCTGTCAAATGTTTTGCTGCCGGTTACTGTTATTCCTGCAATGGTATATTCTTTAGGCGTAGCGCTTTTAAAGATAGCTTCCAGTTCCGGATCAATAGCCGTGGGTTTGGTGGTATCATTCACCTGCGAAAAAACACTGGTGTTAATAAGCACACTCAGTGTAAGCAGTATGGGTAAAAATTGTTTCAATCGCATTCTAAGTTTCTGATCTGTTAAGTTGTTTGGGTTGCAGCAGGCGGCAAAATAAATGCTTTTACCGAAACGCTGTGTTAAAACAAAGGTTTTCTGATTTTATTAAGATTGTGCTGTTGCCTGCTGCATTTGTTCACCTGTTTTTCCAAATCGCCGCTGGCGTTTTTGATAATCCATGATTGCTTCATATAAATTTTCTTTTCTGAAATCGGGCCAGCGCACATTGGTAAAATAGAGCTCGGCATAAGCCAGCTGGTATAACAAGAAATTACTGATGCGGTACTCACCACTGGTACGTATCATCAGCTCCGGATCGGGAAACTCACGGGTGGTGAGGTAATCCTTAATGGTATCCTGATCTATTTCAAACGGCTCCAGCTTGCCCGTTTTTACATCAGCTGCAATATTCTTAATGGCATTCACTATTTCCCAGCGGCTGCTGTAGCTTAAAGCCATAATGACGTTGAGCCCCGTATTTTGCTGTAATTCTTCCACACTTTCTCTCAATTCTTTACGGGCATACTCCGGCAGCATATTGATATCGCCTATTACATGCAGACGGATATTGTTCTTTTTGAGTGTGGCCGTTTCCTTACGGATATTATCTACCAGCAACTCCATTAATCCTGTTACTTCCTCTACCGGACGATCCCAGTTTTCTGTACTAAACGCATAGAGGGTAAGGTATTTTACGCCCAGCTCTGCACAACCTTCTACAATATTGCGCACACTCTCTACCCCGTGAAAATGGCCAAACAAGCGGTCCTGCCCCTGATCCTTTGCCCAGCGGCCATTACCATCCATAATGATGGCTATGTGCTGTGGCAGGCGCTTGAGATCCAACTGCTCCTTAAGAGAGGCCATATGCTCGTTTTTTAAGGGCACGAAGGTAAGGAAAATTGAGGGTGGGTAAGGGTTTTAATCGAAAGAAATCAAAGGGGGTGTAGCCTCACGGCTCCCCATAAAAGTATTGCCTGGTGCGACCGGGATTTGCGCCGGCAGGCTGGGAGACGGGTGCTACGTACTGGGCTAAGAGGTAGCAGCCGCAACCTGTCTGGCGAAAAAGGCATATTTCTTAGTACGGGTGTGCTCTCAGGCGCATGATGTTTACGCTATTGGAGGATAAAGAAAATTCCCTCACTTATAAGGTACGGTGCGCTGTACAGGCATAGTGAAAAGATACACATTCTGCTCCGTCGTACACAACATCCCCATGTGGCAATTTGCATTATTTCAACTACAGTGGAGCGGGGCGTTGCTCGGAAATAAAGTTGGATGATACTACAATTCACCTCTTTTCATTTAGCTATGTGCTTATGAATTCCTCGTTGGTGAAAACACCGAACGAGGGCGATGTGCGTTTTTTCATCATTGGTTCTTTTATCAGCTGCGGGGGAACACCAAAAGCGGCGAAAATCTCTACTATACTCAGGCACAAGAAGCCAACGCTCTTTACCTACGCCTCATTCTTGCGCCAGGTTCCTGAAATTTATAGAGCGTAAGTTACTTGCACTATTGGGGAAATAGTTATAGAAGGCACAAGCGAGACGCTTGCGCCAGTGGGGGGCTACTGGATAAAATTGATGATGATGACAGAGAAACAATTTTAAAAGTGGTAGATAACTATCTTACCTCTGCCCAACTGCAAACAACTACTAAAAAACTAAAGCAAAAAGTATAACTATATTAAATACATTTTTAAAGATGCTGTTATAATCAGGCACAAGAAGCCAACACCCTTTCCCTACTGCACAACTCTTGAGCCATCAGGGGGTTACTTACTGCTTAAACTTGGGTTGTTGTTACAAAAGCGGTACTCCGCTTTATACCTCATTCCATTTTCAGTAATATTAGCAGTTAACTTTTTTCTGTTAATCATTGGTACTCGCAGGTAAAAAGTATCCTTATTAATATTAATCTGCGGCACTCCATTCAAAGTATAAGTTGTATCAATAACATAAAAGACTTTGCTATTATAAACTTGCCAAGTCCCTGAATTTATTTTTCTGAACCTATTGCCCTCACTTCTAATAAAACTGTAAAATCGACTACTATCAGCGAAGTTAAAGCCAGTTATACTATTTGTCTTTACACTATACGAGCAATAATATCCAGGTTTAAAACTTTTACAGCCTTGTATAAAAATGATGACAGAAAAAAAAGTAATTAATTTCAACATAATCTTTCTTGTTTAAATTAATCTTAGCGTGCTAAATGAAAAATTCGATTAAATACAGGTATAATGTTCTCCTGCCACAAGTCTTCATAAATTGGCTCTATTCTGGCAGCTCTTGGCAAGGGATTACTCGGAGCAATACGCATCCCTAAAAACATTACTTGATAAACCCCCGAAACATAAAGAGAATTATTAGTTATATCTGTGTATGACCCTATCCCCTTGGGGAAAAAAATTGACTCTGGCATGCTTGAAGGAGAATTCAAGTATTGGGTTAAATAAGCTGCCTGCTCTATTTGCAAATGTGAAAGTACACCGAGCAACCCCCTGCTATGTTGATGTGCATGTGTAATCTCATGTAGCCTCCTTCGCAGCAACGTCTCCTGAAAGGGACGTTGCGTACTATGGAGAACTATTCTTCCTTGTGGAATCAACATTTCTTTCAATTTTAAGGTATTACTCGCTATTCAGGCATATAGGAAAGATATGCATTCTCCTTCGTAGTACGCAACGTCCCCATGTGGCAGTTTTCATTATTTCAAACGCAGTGCAGCGGGAGACGTTGCTGCGAAGTAAAGCGAACGCTCTTTACTCACGCCTCATTCTTGCGCCAGATTCCTGAATTTTATAAAGCTTAGGTGACTTTCGCTATTGGGGGTTTTGTACAGTTTAAAACAAATAAAAAGACCCCGCAGTTACGGGGTCTTTTTGAATTGTATCTAAATTTTATTACTGTGTGAGCTTGTACTCACCGGTATAAAAATCTACAGTAAATTTATAAGAACCACTAACAGACGGTGCAGGAATATCAGCGCCTTCTCCCTTGATCTTTCCTCCTAACTGAGTTCCTGTGGGTGAAGGATTATCAGCTCCGTATTTCTGTGCCCAGCTACCATTTACAGGTAACAGCAGGTAGGCTTGTCCGCTGCTAAAGTTGAGTGTAACATCCCACTGTGAAGAGTTACGACGGGTCAATTGCTGTGATGGAACAGGTACAGGATTATTCCAGCCACCCGGAGTAGCGCCACCTACAATAAATAAATCATTAGGCAATCCATTTACAATAGTGATAGGAGCCACTGCATAAACACCTTTCTGGAAATCGAGTGTTATTTTATACAAACCACTTGCGCCTGGTGCTTTAAAGTTATCGCCGGGGCCAGTACTTGCAAAGAAGGTACCTGCTACATCACTACCCGGAGCCAGATTGCTGGGAATAGCATATTTGTTATCCCAGCTACCGTTTACAGGTAAAATCAAATACTCATTGCCACCGGTAAGCTGAAATACACCACCAAATGTAGTTTCATCATAGCGGGCTAACTCCTGTGAAGGTACCGGAACAGGATTGTTCCATCCTCCATTTGTAGCATTCCCTACAATAAACAACCTGCCTGTAGACGGCAAAGCCACTTTAGGAGGAATTTTATAAGGAGTAGCACGTAATCTTAAAACATTTGAACGCTTTTGTTCATTGTTGTTACCATAAGAAGCTGTAACTCGTACATCCACATCATAAGCCCTATTAAATTCAAAGCCCCATGCCAGCATTACATTATTGAATTCTTTGGCTATGGTTGAATCAGTTAATTTACCAATTACTGTTTTGGTATACGCTCTTGAAAAGTTGCGGCCTGCTGAATCTATTTCAATTACATACTTAAATGTTTTGGGGTCAGAAGCAAACTTGGGATCCGTCCAGTTAAGAATTACGGATACTTTATTGGAGTCTGCCACCGGCGGAGCAATGGTTGCTGAGGGTGTGCTCAATACAGGAGCAGTACCATCAGCAAAGCTGGGCAGTTCATCAGCTTTTTCACAAGCTGTAAAACCAATCACTGCTGCCAGTGCAAGTGTTGAAAGTTTATTAAAAAGTTTCATACGTAAATGTTTTAAAAGATTATTGTCTTACAACCTGAAAAGTTCCTAATTGAAAATCAAGTGAAATTTTAAACGTACCTGCGGGTGTAGGAGATAAGAAATCCTGACCTCCACCACCTTTAAATACAAATTCACCACCGCCGGGATTACGTGGCGCCCCGTCTTCAATACAATACTTGGTGCTCCAGCTTCCCATTACAGGAAGTACAAGATAACCATCGTTTGCTCCAAGGTTTACAGTTAACTCATATTTTGTACGTGACAAACGAGTAAACTTTTGTGTATTGATGAAAGGAGAACCTAAAGGATTATTCCAACCTCCGGGGCTTGCGCCACCTACCAGCCAAATTTCATCATTAACAGGAGTAGCTACTTTTGGTGGTGGAGGGAAAGGGCGTGCTGTAAACGTAACTTTATTACCTGAGAGTAATTTTACAGAGTTGCCAATACTGGATGTTACTCTTGCCTCAAGCGTATAGTTTCTGCGGGGATCCAGTTGCAAACGCATACTATTACCTAAAATAGCATTGAATTCGCCCACCGTATATGATTTTGAAAGCTCACGGGCAATAACTGTTGTGAACTTGGCCCCGCTGTTAAAATTGCCTCCCACTGTATCAATTTCCAAAGTATAGTTTACATCCTGTGAGCTTACGCCGGTTGTAAATCTGTAATCAGGATTGGTCCAGTTAAAACGGATAGCTGTATTAGCTTCTTCACCTGGCTCCAAACGCACTGCTGTGGTTGAAGCAGAAATAGCAGGAGCCGTTCCACCTTCGAAATACACTTTATTCTCTACTTTTTTACAGGCAGCAAATCCTGTAAGAAGCAGTAAAGCTGATAAACGAATCGTTGATTTCATATCTCAATAGTTTAAGTTAATTAATAACCGTTGTTTTGTTTCATATTTGGATTGGCCGCCAGTTCAGAATCAGGAATTGGAAAAAGTCTTCTAAAGGCATCTACACCTGTTCCATTGGCTACACCACCTTTCCATGGCCATAAATAGGTACCTTCAGTAAAGCGGTTGTAACGAATCAGGTCGCTGCGGCGGAAACCTTCCCAATACAATTCTCTGGCACGCTCATCAAGGATATAGTCGAGACTGTAAGCGCCAATGTTACCTGCACTTACTCGGGCTCTTGAGCGAAGCTGATTTAAGTAAACAACAGCCTGAGTTTCTGTACCGCCTGCACCACCACGCTTTACAGCTTCTGCGTAAATCAAATACATTTCTGCCAAACGGAAAACAGGAAAGTCAATATCAGAAAATGTTCTGGTAGCATCATTACCAAACCCACCACTGCGGGTGCGGTTGCGGTATTTTATTACAGCCAACCCATCTTTAAATTCTGAAATATTGGCAATTTCAAGTGTTTGAGTACCCTGTGTAAACAGTGCCCTTTTATCACCATTTCCATTGATATCAGGAAAGAGTAAAGGCAGGTTTCTGGTAGTGCGTGTACCACCCCAGCCACCAAGGCCGGATACTGTACGATCCATATCACCACCTACAGAACCATTTACAAGGAAGGTAGTACCACCAAAGTTTTGTGTGCGTGAACCATCATAGTTCAGTGTCCAGATAAATTCCGGATTGCTTACATTGTTATCTGCCTGAAACAGCCAGTGATAACCTGTACCGTTTCCATTGTCCAGCAAAGAATAACCTGCATCAATTACTCTTTTTGAATAAGTAACTGCATCAGTAAACTTATTTAATGAAGGCACATAAACCTGTGCGTTTAAGTACATACGGGCTAAGAGACTCCATGCTGCAGCTTTATCTGCACGGCCATAATCAGCAGTACGTGCATTGGGCAAATCAGCTTCAATGGCCTTCAACTCGTTTTCAATAAATGTAAACAAAGCGGCTCTGTTTGTTTGAGGAGGATTGAACTTACCAATTTGATCGGCATCGGTTGTAAAGCTGGGGCTTCCGTATAAATCCATTAACACCCAGTAAGCAAAGGCACGGACAAAACGGGCTTCGGCACGCATGCGTTTAATGCTTTCAGCAGCTGCACCACTGATGCCTCTGCCACTTACTTTATCCGGAGCACTTTCACGAATGAATTCATTTGAAAGAGTTACAATATATATGCAACGGAAGTACAAGCCTTTCAACATAGGATTAGCAGGTGCCCAGTTCATATTATGAAAGTCCTGAATACCGGGGTCATTCCAGGCTACCACTGCTTCATCAGTACTCAACTCCTGAGCTTTCCAGTACAAACGCAGAAAGTCTGAAGTACCTTCATCAATACCGGCAACGTCGCCATTACCGGCAGGTCCATCATTACCTGTAAGTGCCATACTGCCGTACACTTTGGCAAGCACACTCAGATAGCCGGCTTCATCTTTATAAACATCTTTTGATGTTAAGCTGTTTGGGGGGAAACGTTCTAATTCCTTGTTACACGAAGCAATTAAAACAACCAGCGCCAAAAGCAATGTGTTTATTTGAACTAATTTTTTCATATAGTGAGACGTATTAGTTTTTAAAAATCAAGGTTTACACCAAATACAAATGTGCGTGGGCGGGGGAAGATATTGTTATCAATACCACCGCTGATTTCAGGATCTAATCCTTTGTATTTAGTTATGAAAAATGCATTTTGTATGTTGGCTGAAAGACGGAGTCTCACATTCTTAGCCACTTCACCTGCATCGTATCCAAAATTGATATTATCCATTCTCAGGAAAGATGCATTCTGGATATAGTAATCAGAGAAATACTGATTGTTGAGGAAGCCGGTGTTGAGGAAATCGCTTGAACCATTGGCAATAAATCCAAGTGGATTCAGGAAGTTGCGCAACACACCTCTGTCTGATGCAAAGTTGTTATACATGTAGTTACCAAAGTTTGCACGCAATACAAAACCGGCTGAGAACTTCTTATAACTTACAGATGAGCTGGCGCCTATAAAGTATCTCGCTTCAGGGTTTTGATAGATATACAAATCCTTGTCATTAATAATACCATCACGGTTTAAATCTTCATATAAACCTTCAATGGGTTTGTTATTCTTATCATACACCTGCTTGTACACATAGAAAGAACCGGGTCTTTCGCCTACAAGGTGACGCTGAATGGTATTACCTGTACCGCCTGAAATACCGCCTACTGCCAAACCTGTAAAATTAGGATCGGGGTTTAATAAGAGTTTTGTGATTTCAGGTACCACATAAGTGAAGTTTACATTGAAATCCCAAACAAAATCTTTTGTTTTTACAGGTGTAGTGTTTAAGGTAAACTCTAAACCTTTACTTTCAATATTTCCTACGTTGGTAAGGAGAATGTTTGTAAAGTTAGAACCGCCGGGTACCGGCACTGCACTTAACAAATCAGTTGTTTTACGCTGGAAAGCTTCAATAGTACCGCTTATACGATTATCAAACAATCCAAAGTCTAACGCAATGTTTGTATTGGTTGTAGACTCCCATCTTAAATCAGCATCATAAGCTGATGGGCGTGCCATGTTGTAGAATGAATTACCAAGCTGGTATTGTGCAGCATTGTTACTGATTCCGTAAGAAGCAATATAACCATAGAGGCTACCCACATTTTGCTGACCGGTTTGGCCATAACCAAAACGAAGTTTCAGGTCGCTGATAACCTTTGAGTTTTTAAGGAAGTTCTCTTCACTTACACGCCATGCAACAGCTACACCGGGAAACACAGCCCACCTTTGTTTATCAAGAAAACCTGCATCCAAAGGACCAAAACGTGAAGTACCGTCTGTTCTGAGGTTAAGCGTTACAATGTATTTATTAGCCAATGTATAGTTTAAGCGGCTATAGTAGGAAAGCATGGTATAACCCGGGTCGCCATTTACAGGATCGCTGCTTGATAAAAAGCGTGGCTCCTGAGAGTTAGGTGCAGGCTGACCATTAAATGCTCTTGCTCTGTAGTTGAAATTATAGAAGTCATATTTCTGGTAAGCCGTACCCACCATGAAATCAATTTTACTATTGATTGCCTTGATATCTTTCACATAGTTGAAATAAAACTCAGCAAGCTGGTTACGGGTTTGAGAAAGATAGGGTGTTCTGTTACCACCACCACGATAATTTCTTGCAGCACTATCCAGAATGATATCCAAACCTTCACCGCCAATAAAATCATAACCCAGGTTCAAATTGGCACGCAAGCCTTTTAAAAAAGGAAGTTGATAATCTAACTGCAAATTGCTGATGCTTCTTAACACTTCACTTGTATTGTTCTGTAATTCAAGAAAACCTACAGGGTTACGGTTAGAAAGTTGGAAAGGTTTGTTTTCACCATCAATCCACTCCCAATAACCACCAAAACGGTTGTTACCGCTTAATACCGGCTTTGTAGGATCAAAGGAAACAGCGTTTCCTACACCACCACCATCGGCAAAACGATTCGTCGTTCTTGACATTTTTAAGTTGAAGTCAACTTTCAACTTATCATTGAAGAAACGGGGGCTTAAGTTTAATGAACCATTCAAACGCTTAAAGTTGGATGTTATTAAAATACCATTTTGATCCAGATAGCCTGCTGAAATACGGAAAGGCCATTTGCCTTTTGCAAAGGCACCTGTAGCACTGAGGTTAAAATCCTGTGCCCATGCAGTTCTGTAAATTTCATCCTGCCAATCTGTGCTTTCTTTTCCTAACAATCCAATTTGAGTGGGAGTACCATACTGATTTACCACACCTCTAAACTCTTCTGCAGATAAAATGTCCACTTTACCGGAAGGAGTTTGAGCAAATGTTTGAGAACTGAAGTTTAAACGTGTTTTACCTTTTTTACCCTTTTTGGTAGTAATGATGATAACACCATTAGAAGCCCTTGAACCATAAATAGCGGCTGAAGAGGGGTCTTTTAAGATGGTAAAGCTTTCAATGTCATTAGGGTTGATGAGGTTAAGCGGATTAGCTGAACCGGCAGCACCACCATCAACAGGCAATCCATCAATGATAATTAAAGGATCGTTGCTGGCATTTAAAGAAGCACCACCACGAATACGGATACGGCTGCCACTACCGGGGGCACCGTCGTTTGGGGTAATCTGTACACCTGCTACTTTACCGGCAATCAATTGCTCGGGAGTTTGCAGCGCACCTTTTACGAAATCTTTAGAAGTAACAGTAGCAATGGCACCTGTAAGATCTTTCTTACGTTGTGTACCATAACCAATTACTACCACTTCATTAAGATTACCTGTTGCAGATGCATTCATACTTACGCTAAGTTCTGTAAGAGTACCCACAGGAATTTCTTCACGGGTAAATCCTACTGATGTAATTACGAGAACAGCATCATTGTTATCTACAGCAATTCTGAAATTACCGGCAGCATCTGAAGTAGTGCCCCGGTTGGTACCTTTAATTTGAACAGAAGCGCCAGCTACCGGACTTCCATCCTTACTATCAGTCACCTTTCCTGTAACGGTTTTGCCTTGTGCAAAACCCAACTGAACCATTACCAGCAGCATGGATAGTATCATCCCGGCTCCAGTAAGCAGACGTTTGAGGGTCATAATCAATAGTTTAGGTTTTAAGAGTGTGCAATTTATATTTTAAAAGATGCAAAACAAACTTTGGTTTAGCTTTCTGGATATGATTTACAACAGGTGGTTCACAAATGGTTATCAGAGCAAGCTTCTTAAGGACAATCATTACCCTTAAAACTGCTGCATCAGGATTTTTTCATAACGTACTGTATTATCAACCCGCACCTGTAATACATATTGACCCGGTGTTAACGTTGACAATCCAAAATTCTGACGGTTGATTTCAAAGACCTGAGGTCCTTTTAACTGGAAGCCCATTGCTTTAGTAGCTACCACTTGCCCCTGCAGGTTAATCAATTGAATACTTACCTGTCCGCTCTTGGGCAAATCATAGGTTAATGTTGCCTGTTGCTGTACAGGATTGGGATATACTTTTAATTTGAAATCACTGTTATTTGCAATTATATCTCTGGTATTCGTAACTGCTCCGCCGGGCACCAATTGGTTGAGATACACTTTATACCCACCGGCAGGTAAGGTAATGCTTTGTGAACCACCACTTACATTAATCGAAAGATTGCCGGGTGTTAAATAATCATACCATGTACCGTTTGAAGGGAAGGTAACCGTAGCAGTATTCTGGAATGTGTTGAAATTAGCTATTACCACAACCTGTAATGAACTGTGATTTAATACCATAGTCTTCCACAGGTTGCTTCCAAAGTTAGTACCTGTTGTAACTGTGTTGCGGTTGAAGGCGTTGGGGAACTGCCTCCGTAAATTATTCATAGAAGCATATACTTCATACAATCTTCTGCGGCCATTATTAAAGGGCAGGAAGTAATCCCAACGTATAGGCTTAGGCGAAGTGCGGCAGTCAGAATTAATTGTTCCGTTTTCACAACGGTTAATGGAGAAATCATAGCCCAACTCACCAAACTGCCAAATCATTTTTGGACCGGGAATGGCCATAAGCAACGCAGCCATTGGCTCTGTACGTTGTAATGAAACAGTGGTATTACCAAAGCCTGCAGAACCTGCCACATTAAGATTTTTGTACATGATGCGTTCTTCATCATGACTTTCAGCATAAGCAATTAAACCGGGCTTGTCATTTAAGAAAGCATCATTCCAGAACGAACGGTTAGGCCAGTATGCTCGGTTGATGTCTGCTGTACCGGTTGAAAAGCCCATGGTATTCTCATTGAACTGATCCGTCATTTTACCCCACAATAACATGCCACGCTTGGCCAGTTCAGCCTCTTCATCATCATTGCTTAAATGCTCAAGTATACAATAAGAACCGGGCGAAACTGCCTGCATCTTGTTGTAATAATTTTGCCAGATATCAATTCGTCCCTGATTGAACGCATTCCAGGCGCCGATATTTCCGATGGTGTTATTGGTTGTAAATCCTTTACTCAAATCCCAGCGGAACCCATCAATCTTATATTCTGTGAGCCAGTATTCAATAAAGCGTTCTGTAAGATTTCTTGTTGGAGCTACGTTATGATTAAAATCGTTAAACACGTTAAAATCATGTTGTGCTGTTTCATAAAAATAAGGGCTGTTAGCAGCAGGTCTGTTCAGTGCAGAGTTCCACCACATAGCTGCCATGGCAGAAGCACCGGTAGCATGATTTAATACAGCATCCTGAATTACAGCAATACCTCTGTTATGACAGGCATTTACAAACTCTTTAAATGCTGTTTTTGTACCATAAAATTTATCCAGCGCAAAGAAGTAAGCAGGATTGTATCCCCAACTGTTATTGCCATCAAATTCATTGATAGGCATCAGCTTTACCGCATTAAAACCAAGACGTGAAAGATACCCTAAAGTATCCTTCATGGTTTGCCAGTTTTTAGCATCTGTAAAATCTCTCACATGTAATTCATACATCGTAAGATTGTATTTGTTTGGACGCACATATGCACCATCAGTCCAATTAAAGGGTGCCTCGCCCGGTGTTAATACACCTACTAAACCATTTGTTTTTCCGCTTGGATAAGCAGGCAGTCCGGGGAAGGTAGCAGTAGGAATAAAGGAATCATTCCATGGATCCAGTATTAATTCAGAATAGGGATCTGCAACTCTGATGGCATCATCCACTATATATTGGTATTTAACTCTTGAGCCGGGTGTAAGTCCGGTTAAGCGAACCCAGAAATAATCACCATCTTTTCTTAAGATATCATTACAGGTGGGAGTCCAGTTATTAAAATCACCAGCTATGGCTATTCTGCTTTTTTGTGGTGCAAATAAGATCAATACAGCTTCAGTTCCATTATTTTCATACGTAATTCCATCTTTTCTTCCGGCAGGTCTTACACCTGTAGGATAAGCAGACGGATAAATTAAAAAGTTGATCGTATCACGCACAGTGGTGGTACCATCAGTAGCTTCTAATGTTAATTGCTGCTGGCAACTGGAATTAACATTGGCGTTAATGGTATTTGTATTGCTGGCCGATGCAATTTGAGTACCATTTAAGCGGAGAATCAAACTTGTTGCATTGGCTGATGTAGTAGCACTTACCGGAATATTTACACCTTGTACATAACCAACAGGCTCCGGCTGCGGAACAAATGTGGGCTGCGTAGGAGGTGCAGTTATACGACCGCTTAAGGTGCCGGGCTGTGCCACAGAAATATACATATCAGATCCATCAGCATTACGCTGTACCCTGTTGCCCGCCGCATCTCTGAACAGGATAGCGATTTTTAATATGCGGGTTGAAGGCGCTGCATCCAGCTGAAAAAATGTGCGGATGTTGTTGATAGTAAAGCTCCACCTGTCCGTTCCTGCATTGGTACATTGGTTGGAAGAAAGCGCTCCTGATGTGCCCCAAGTTGTTTGCACATTGGTCCAGGGAGTTGCTTGTGGATTGGCAGTAGTAATGATACCAATGTGTACATAAACCGGCCCTGCAAATCCCTGCAAACCCAAATTGCCTTTGGTTGCATCTACTGTAATCGTTAATGGAACTCCATTACCGTCTACGGGAAATGCAGGACTGGTTGTTAACAATTGTGCACTAAGAAGCGTGCTTATAAAAAAGCTAAGAACAAGAAGTACATTTTTCTTCATACAGCGAAGCTTTATCAGTAATCAATAGTTTAGTAAGTAAATATCTGCCGTAATAACTACAACGTTTGCAACTGTTTAATCTTCTGACAGATAATCACCTAAGACCTTAACATTAGGGAAAACAAAACTAATACAGAGACTGCGCCTTAAATTGAACTATAATTCCAATTTCTTGCACTATATTTCCAACTTTGTCTAAATTAGCAGTGTTTAAAACCACAGGTTTTATGAAAGCAGAACTGGAAAAAATTGTACCGGGCGAAGGCAAAACCATCCTCGTGGCTTACCGTATGAATTTGCCCTATCTGGAATATTACTGGCACCACCATCCGGAGTATGAACTCACGTTTAAAATCAACATCAAAGGCAAGCGCATTGTAGGTGATAGTTATGAAGATTTTGCACCCGGTGATCTGGTGTTGATTGGCCCTGACCTTCCGCACACCTGGGTTACCAACAGAAAAGAAAAAAATAAGAACTGTGATTTTGTAGTGATTCAATTTTCAAACACGCTCTTCAACAGTTTTTCACAACTCCTTGAATTTGATCGCATCAAACGCTTGTTGCAGCAAAGCAAATACGGACTGCATTTCAAAAACAGTAAACCATTAAAAGAAAAAATTCTGGGTTTACCCGAAAAAAACGGAGTTGAAAAAATAACAGACCTCATTTGGATTCTGGAACAACTGAGCCGGCAAAAAGGTAGAAAGCTTGCCTCTGCTGAGTATGAAAGCTCTCAAGCGATAGGCCGTGAGCAACGCATTAATAAAGTGTGTAATTATCTGGAACAGCATTTTTCAAAACCCATCAGCATTGAAGAAGCTGCCAAAATCATCAACATCTCCAAAAGTGCTTTTTGTAAATTTTTTAAACGCACCACAGGAAAAACGTTCTCTGATTATTTAAATGAAATACGAATTGGTTATGCCTGTTATCAATTATTGGAAACAGACAAGCCCATTGCAGGCATTGCACGTAATGCAGGTTTTGACTCAGTATCTTATTTCAACAGAGTATTTTACAAAAAGAAAAACAGTACGCCCAGAGATTTCAGAAGTGAAGCAGCGTAAAAGGTTTAAGGCTTATAGTTTTTGGTTTTTGGTTTGAAGTTAATGAACTATAGACCATCTTCCTACTTCCTACTTCCTTTCATATACCACTTCACCACCACAAATTGTTTTTATTACGTTTGCTTTGAGAATTTCTTCAAAAGAAGCTTTCATTAAATCCGTATCCATCAACACAAAATCAGCCAGCTTACCTTTTTCAATACTTCCCTTTTCATTTTCTTCGAAGTTGGAACGTGCAGCCCAGATGGTCATACCACGAATGGCATCCTGCCGGCTCAATGCGTTTTCCATTTGATAACCTTGTGCAGGCCATCCTTTGGCATCTTTGCGAAACACGGCTGCATAAAATGTTTTGATGGGATCAATATCTTCCACCGGAAAATCAGTACCCAGCGGAATCCAATTGTTTTGTTTTAATAACTCATTAAACGCATAGGCGCCCTTCGCCCGCTCTTTACCCAGGCGCTGCTCAGCCCAGTACATATCGCTGGTGGCATGGGTAGGCTGTACACTGGGCACAATACTAAACTGACCAAAGAGATTGAAATCATTTTTATTTACTACCTGCGCATGCTCTATACGCCAGCGTAAATCATTTTTCTCTTTCAAATACTTGCCATAAATATTAAGAATGGTTCGGTTGCCGCTATCACCAATAGCATGTGTGCACATCTGATATTTGTTTTGATACAACACAGCAGCCACTGAATCAAAATGTGCAGGGTTGCTTAACAAAAATCCGTGATGATTGGCCCTGTCACTATACGGTTGTAACAAACACGCACCCCTTGAGCCCAGAGCCCCATCGGCATACACTTTAAAACTGCGAACGTTTAAACGATCTGTTTTAATCATCCCCCGCTTGAAAATGTAATCATAGTTTTTCTTAGCATCACTGAGCATTACGTACAACCGCATTTTCAATGCACCACTTTTGTATGCTGCTTGAATATGTTCTACCTGTTCAAAATCCAAACCGCAGTCATCAATTGTGGTGAGTCCGGCGGCAAAGCAATTTTCCTGTGCTTTTAATAAGGCTTCTTTTGCCTGTGTTTCATTTGCACTTGGTATAACAGCTCCTGCTAAATCAATAGCATTGTCAATAAGTACACCTGTTGGTTGTCCATTATTTAAGATAACATCACCACCTACCAGCCTGGTAGCAGCAGTAATTCCGGCTTTTTGCAATGCCACTTCATTTACAATAGCGGCATGTCCATCAACTCTTGTAAGAATTACAGGATGATTGGGAAACCGTTTGTTCAATGAATCATTTACCGGAAACTCCTTTACATCCCAATCATTTTGATCCCATCCCCGTCCGATGATCCATTCACCTGCAGGAATGGCTTTTGCATAAGCATCCAGCCGTTGTAAAATTTCATTCCAGCTTGTTGTGCCTACTAAATCACACTCTCTCAATCCCAAACCATAGCGGTAAAAATGCGCATGTGCATCAATAAAACCGGGAAATAAAAATTTTCCGTTCAAATCAATTTCCTGTTTGGCTTTATATTCTTTTCGTAAAGCTGCTGTAGTGCCGCTGGCAATAATCTTTCCATCTTTAACAGCTACTGCTTCAACAGTTGAAAAAGAGCTGTCAACAGTATAGATAGTACCGTTGAATAAAAGCAGATCAGCTTCGTTACTAACAGAGCAGGCCGCAAAAAAGTAACTAAACAGTAAAAAGGCAAAACAATATCTCATACTTTAAAAATTGAAAACGAATTTAATTTGTTTTGAACGGAACAACACTAATTTTACCCTTCATTCTTTATTTATGTTTTCAGCGGCAGATACTAAAACCCTTCAGGACCAAACGCATCAACTCCTCGCTATTGCAAAAACGAAAGCAGTTTCAGAAAAAGAGATCCACACGTTACGTGATGTGCTTCGTTTTCATGAATACCGTTATTACATCATGAACGACCCGCTTATCAGTGATTTTGAATATGATACACTTTACAAAGCATTAGAACATTTAGAAGCGGTTAACCCTTCTCTCATCACTGCTGATTCGCCCACACAACGTGTAGCAAAGGGATTGGGAACTGATTTTAAAAAAGTAACACACCTTGTACCGATGCTGAGTCTGGAAAACTCTTACAATGCTGACGACCTGATTGATTGGGATCGTAAAGCAAGAGAAACTGCCGGTAAAGAAATTATTGAATATTGTGCTGAACCAAAGTTTGACGGCGCCAGCATTTCACTCATCTATGAAAATGATTTATTGGTAAGAGGTGCCACCCGGGGTGATGGTACAGAAGGTGAAGACATTACTACCAACATCAAACAGATTCGCTCCATTCCCCTTTCCGCTAAGTTCAGCGAGTATGGTATCAAACAAATTGAAATACGTGGAGAAGTACTGATGACTAAGAAAAACTTCAAAGCATACAATGATAAACTGGCTGAAGAAAATTTACCACCCTTAGCCAATCCACGCAATGCTGCCAGCGGAAGCCTGCGTATTAAAGATGCCAAAGAAGTAGCACGGCGAAATCTGGAAGCGTTTCTGTATCATGTGGGATATGTAATGAAGCACGAAGTAAAAGATACAAAGTACGAAGTACCTCATACACATAGTGATGCATTAAAGATGTTATGGAACTGCGGTTTCAGAAGTCCGCAACAGGAAAAGAAAATCATCAAAGGCATAGAAGGTGTCATTGCATTTTGCAATGAATATGAACAAAAGCGTGATGAACTGCCTTATGAAATAGACGGAATGGTGATTAAGGTTAATGATCTGGATTTACAGGAACAGATGGGCATGACGAGCCATCATCCACGCTGGGCTATTGCTTACAAATTCAAAGCAAGGCAGGCTACGAGCAAGTTAAGAACCGTTGAATACCAGGTAGGCCGCACCGGTGCAGTTACACCTGTTGCCAAGATTGATCCTGTACCTATAAGCGGTGTTACTGTTTCAAGTATTTCCATGCACAATGCTGATTTTATTGCTGAAAAAGATTTACGTATTGGTGATAGTGTATTGGTAGAACGTGCAGGTGATGTAATACCATACATTGTAAAATCATTTCCTGAGTTGAGGAACGGCAGTGAGGAAGTAATTGTATTTCCCACGCATTGCCCCGTATGTAATTCCATTTTAGAAAAACCGGAAGGCGAGGCAGTGTGGCGGTGTAACAATATTAACTGTGAAGCGCAGGTGGTAGAGCGTATCATCCATTTTAACAGTAAAGATGCCATGGACATACGTGGTATGGGCGAAGCCAATGTGCGTAAGTTTTATGAACTGGGTTATTTGAAAGATATTCCATCACTTTATCAGCTGCCTTTTGAAGAAATAAAAACGTTAGAAGGTTTTGGAGCAAGAAGCATTGATAATTTAAAAGCGGCCATAGAACATTCTAAAACACAACCGCTGTACCGTTTGATTTATGCACTCGGTATTCGCTTTGTGGGAGAAGCAACGGCTAAAACCTTAGCCAATGCCGTTACCTATCTTCCGGATGTAAAACATAAATCACAGGAAGAATTACAACAGCTTGAAGATGTTGGTCCAAAAGTTGCTTCCACCATTTATGAGTTTTTTCAAAATGAAGACAACCTTAAATTATTGCAGCAGTTAGAAGCTTTGGGCATTCAATTAAAAAATGAACAAAAAGAAATACACAGCGGAGGCAATCTTACAGGACTTACATTTTTATTTACAGGCACCCTGCCCACACTTAAGCGAAGTGCGGCTGAGCAGATGGTGGAAGAAAACGGAGGCAGTATACTAAGTGGCGTAAGTGCTAAATTGAATTACCTTGTTGTGGGTGATGATGCGGGCAGTAAATTAGAAAAAGCAAAAAAACTCAATACCGTAAAAATCATTACAGAAGAAGAATTTTTAAACATGCTTAAAAATTAATACGTATACTTGTTAATACCATCATCTCTTTTGTATATTTAACAACCAATCATTTTCTATGATTAAGAAACTTGCCGGTGAACAATGGAAGCAAATGCAGTTTGCAGGATGGAAACAACTCAAACGCAAATATGCCGTATCAACACAAGGTCGATGCAGCAGTTATACGAAAGACATTTTGGAAGATGGAAAGCTGTTAGAGGGCTCACTTACTACGGGTTACCGAACGCTTAATCTGCACCGGCCGGATAACAAAGGAACCATTTATCTGCATCGTGAAATTGCCAAACTGTTTTGCAAAAAATCTACACAACGGCATAAGTATGTTATTCATGTCAATCACAACAAAACAGATAACCGGGTTAGTAATTTAAAGTGGGCTACACTGGAAGAAATGGCTGCCCATCAGCAACACAGTCCTTTAAAAATTGCTTACAAAAAGTTACAGAAGGAACGCAGTGCTACACAAAAAGGATTAAAACTTACACCGGCGCAGGTAAAAACAATTAAGAAAATCATTAATGACCCCAAGCGAACTGTTACTTATAAACAACTGGCTAAGAAATATAAAGTAAGTGAAATGACTTTATACCGCATTCGCAGTGGCGAAAACTGGAGTGCCGTTAAAAGTTAGTTGACAGCCGATAGCCCATAATTTTTTAGTTAGCATCCTTCCATTCATGCTTTTCATCATTCAATTTTTCACTACTGTCCATTCATAATCATGTTGCAGTCCTCTACAATCAAGTTTCTAAAAGACCTTAAGAAAAACAACAATAAACCCTGGTTTGACGCCAATCGGAAGCAGTATGAAGCAGCTAAAGCAGATACTGCATTATTTGTACAGGCTGTAATTGATGGGCTTGGTAAAAAAGATACAAGTATTGCACACCTCACAGCAAAGGATTGTATGTTTCGCATCAACAGGGATGTGCGGTTTAGCAAAGATAAAAGCCCGTACAAGACAAATATGGGTTCTTTTATGAGTGCGGGCGGTAAAAAATCAAATTTCGCAGGTTACTATTTTCATTTGGAACCCGGCGGATGTTTTGCAGGCGGTGGTTTGTACATGCCCATGCCTCCGGATTTAGCAAAAGTGCGGCAGGAAATAGATTACAACTTAGCTGACTTTAAAAAAATCATCAGCTCCAAAAAATTTAAAGCTGTTTATAATGATCTGGACCGTGATGCTGAATACCTCCTCAGCCGTGTACCCAAAGGTTATGAACCCTTTAACCCTGCTGCAGATTATTTAAAACTTAAAAGCTTTGTAGCTACTTACAAAGTACCTGATGCGTTATTAACTTCTAAAATACTGGTAAAAGATGTAGTTGCAGGTTTTGAAACGCTGCAACCGCTCATTGAATTTTTAAATGCAGCAGTGACCGATTAAATATGAACATCATCAACAACACGCAGCATCAGCAATACCAGGCCGAACTTAATGGAGAGAAAGCATACATTGAATACCGGTGGTACAAAGGTGATTTAGCATTTATGCACACATCCGTACCGGAGCAATTTGAAGGATTGGGCATTGCAAGTGCCATGGCAAGATTTGCATTAAATGATGCAAGAAAACAAGGTGTAAAAATTATGCTCTACTGTCCGTTTATGGCGGGTTTTGTAAAAAAACATCCGGAGTATCAGGATTTGGTAGATAAAAAATATCAGCAATAAACTATATTTTAAAAATCCATCCGTAATTGCTGTTTTGAATTCACACCCTCCAGCTGCAGTAATTTTTCTTTGGCTTTTAATCCACCGGCATATCCAATTAATTCACCGTTACTTCCGATAACTCTGTGACAGGGAATGATGATTGAAATGGTATTGGCACCATTAGCTGCAGCTACTGCACGAATGGCCGGGGTATTATTGATCTTTTGTGCAAGACTTAAATAAGTTGCTGTTTTTCCGAATGGAATTTGCAACAACTGATCCCATACCTGCTTTTGAAATGCAGTACCGGCGGCAAGTAAAGGGATGGTAAATGTTGTACGAATGCCTGTGAAATATTCAGTAAGCTCTGCTTTTGTTTGTTCAATTACAGCAGCCGAACCTTCCTGATAAGTTGCATCTAAAGATTTTTGTAAACGGGCATCAACAGCATCTCTCAATTTGCGAAATTTCCAATCACACAAACATAATTGATTCTCAAAAGCTCCTAAAAGCAGGGTGCCCAATTCGGTTTCGTATTGCTGAATGACGATTGAATGCTTCATTTTTTTATGGGATGCAATTGAATCATTGAAGGTAATATTAATCGGGAGGAGTTGCTTAAAAGTAACAGCAACCACCTCCCAATTTAAAATTTACAACAAGCCCTTCCCCATCAAATACTCGGCAATCTGCACTGCATTGGTAGCAGCGCCTTTGCGCAGGTTATCACTCACAATCCACATATTGAGTGTGTTGGGCTGTGATTCATCTCGTCTTAATCTTCCCACAAACACTTCATCTTTTTCATGTGCATCCATCGGCATCGGATATTGCTGGGTTGCATTATCATCTACTACAATCACACCGGGCGCTGATGATAAAAGTGTTTTCACTTCATTCAGTTCAAAGTCGTTTGCAAATTCTACATTCACACTTTCGCTGTGCCCGCCCATTACAGGAATACGAACAGTAGTAGCCGTTACACGAATAGAATCATCACCCATGATCTTGCAGGTTTCTTTTACCATTTTCATTTCTTCTTTGGTATAACCATTATCCAGAAACACATCAATCTGCGGAATTACATTTAAGTCTATAGGATATTTATACGCCATTGGATATTCTTCACTCTTGCCTGCAACAGCTTTATTACGTTCGCCCATCAATTGATCTACTGCTTTCTTACCTGTACCTGTTACACTTTGATAAGTTGATACTACAACTCTTTTAATCCCGTATTTTTTGTGCAAAGGTTGTAATGCTACTACCATTTGAATGGTAGAACAATTAGGATTGGCGATGATTTTATCTTCGGCCGTTAATACATCTGCATTTACTTCAGGCACGACCAACTTTTTTGTTGGGTCCATTCGCCATGCACTGCTGTTATCAATCACCGTAATGCCTGCCTCAGCAAATTTGGGCGCCCACTCCAATGATGTACTGCCACCTGCACTGAAAATTGCAACAGCAGGTTTGGCCGCAATCGCATCCGTAATGCTTACTACTTTGCATTTGGCACCTTTGAATGCTACTTCCTTACCAACAGATTTTTCTGATGCTACGGGTAATAATTCTGTTACGGGAAAATTTCTTTCCGCCAATACCTGCAACATTTTTGTTCCTACCAGGCCTGTTGCGCCAACGACTGCTACTTTCATTTTTTGCTTTCTGTCAGACGCCCTCATCGGACAGATTTGTTTTTAAGTGATTAATGGTACCCGTCCGACGAGGGCGTCTGACGGTGTGTAAAAAATAAGACCTTCCATTTCGGGAAGGTCTGTAAGTATGTGAATACATAAACGTACAAATCACTTCCCCTTCGGAAATTGTTTGGTTGTGCGTTTTGTATGTTTCTTCATCATCATGGCTTCAAAAATAAACTGCAATAGTTAGTTCACCAAATTGTTTTTACAAAATTTACATAACAGTTGATAGCTTTTGAATGAATAACTTTATTTTTAACCATGTTTCGCTCTGTAATCATTACAACATTTGTTTGTTTTCTTTTTTCAATTTCAACTGCTACTGCACAAAATCGTTATGATATTGTCATTACAGAAATTATGAGTGACCCTACGCCGCAAGTGGGCCTTCCCAATTTTGAGTGGATTGAAATACGCAATACAAGTGCCAATCCCATCAATATTCAAAACTGGCGTGTGGGTGATGCCGGTGGCGTGAGCGGTGCCTTACCCAATTTTATTTTACAGCCCGACAGTATTGCCATCATCTGCGGTACCACTGCTGCAGCTACCATGCAACAGTTTGGAAGAACATTTGGTGTTACTTCATTTCCATCACTGGCCAATGAAGGAGAATTGTTTTTTTTACGCAATGCGGCAGGGGTAACTATTCATGCGGTTGAATACACACCATCCTGGTTTAATAATGCTTTAAAAAGCGATGGCGGCTGGACGCTTGAAATGGTAGATGTAAAAAATCCATGCAGCGGTGCCGGCAACTGGCGTGGCAGTGTGGATGTAAGAGGTGGTACGCCCGGCATAAAAAATTCTGTTGATGGCACTAACAGAGACCAAACACCTCCGCAATTGATTCGTGCATTTGCAACTGATAGTGTAACCATTGTTTTAACCTTTAATGAGCCATTGGATAGTTTGCGTGGTGCTACTGCTGCAAATTATTCCATCAGCAACGGCATCGGTACACCGCTTTCAGCTATTACCAATCCGCAAGTATTCAACACTGTTCAATTACGATTGAATACACCCGTTGCCCGTACCACTACTTATACCATTACTGCAACCAATGTGAGTGATTGCAGCGGTAATACCATTGGCGGATTTAATACGGCAAAGCTGGGCCTGAGTTCACAGGCTGATAGTTTGGATGTGGTGATTAATGAAGTATTATTCAATCCGAGAAGCGACGGTACAGATTATGTGGAGTTGTACAACAGAAGTAACAAGGTGATCAATCTTAAAAATTTATTCCTGGCAAACAGAAGCAGCACCGGTGCAGTTGCCAATCTCAAACAAATTACATTGGCGGATGTGCCGCTGTTTCCATCAGAATATATTGTGATTAGCGAGGATGAAGCAATTGTAAAACGTCAGTACACTGCAAAAAACCCAGCAGCATTCATCAATATTTCATCGATGCCTTCTTACAGTGATGATAAAGGCAATGTATTACTGCTCAATAATACAGGCGCCATGGTGGATGCTTTGTCTTATGATCAAAAGTGGCATTTTGCATTGATTGATAACCGTGAAGGTGTAGCGCTGGAACGCATCAATCCAAATGCTTCCACTAACAATAAAGACAACTGGACCAGTGCAGCAAAGGACGCAGGCTATGGTACACCTACTTCACAAAACTCACAATTCCGTCAGGACCTGCAAGTACAAGGAGAGGTAACGGTTACTCCTGAAGTTTTTTCTCCTGACAATGATGGCTTTGATGATTTTCTTACCATCAGCTATCGTTTTCCGCAGAATGGGTATGTAATGAATGTAACAGTGTTTGATGCAAGCGGCCGGCCTGTGCGTGCATTGCAGCGAAATGCGTTGTGCGGACAAACAGGTTCGTTCCGATGGGATGGATTGAATGATAAGTTTGGTAAACTTCCATTAGGCCCTTATATCATCTTCACAGAAATCTTTAATCTAGAAGGAAAAGTAAAACGTTTTAAAAATCAGGTGGTGCTGGCGAGGCGACTTTAACATATAGCTTTCAAAAGGAAGATTATTTTAGCCAAAAAATAATTACAATATGAAATTACTATTCATCCTGCTGGCCTTTGTTACACTTTCTTTTGAAGACCTCCAGGCACAAACAAAATTTGTTCAAATCACCTCCATTGAATCAGTAGTGGGTGGGGGCGCCGGACGTTCAAAACTCATCATTACAAAAGAAGATGGCACACAGGAAGAAAAAGATCTTGAAAATCTTTTTAGTGTAGTTGGTATTAATTTTAAAAACATTAAGTCCAATGAGCAATTGATCATCCAAACGCTTAAGTCATTTACAGATCAGGGATGGAAATTGGTTTCTACTACTCCGCTTACATTAAGTCCCAATCAAAACGGCAATGGAATATTTATGACACGTTACCTTCTTTCCAAGGACTAAATGAAGAAATTAAAATAAATGGAGCCGCTAAAGCAGCTCCATTTTTATTGAACTTAACAGTAACTCAGTACATTCTTCTATCTTTATCTGAAGCTGTTATTCATGATCACCCGCAAAAAAATCATCTATCCCATCAATGAAGCATTACGCAGGTACTTGCGTATGTATCAGCGTGAAAAAAAACTGCCTGTAACCTATGCACAGCTTCGTGATTTTTTAGAAACCATTCCCGTGATTGATGCCAGAGGAAAAGATACCTTATGGGAAAGTGTTTTATATACGCATGAGCAGCAAAATGAAATCAACAACGGCTTAAAGAAAATATATGCGATGCTCAAAGCCGGTGGCGATGAAAAAGTACAGCGTCATCTATATATTGAGCGTATTGATTTTTGCACCTTCGGCAATACACATCCCTTTCGTATCAAGATTGTAAACAGCTACAATGATGTACATGATTATTTCTATGTAAAAATTGCTGATGCCAGCCGTGTGTATGGTTTGGAGCTGGAGCATATCCTTTCGCCCAATCAACTCAACTACTTAGTGTATGAAAACACTTTGGTGGAAGAACATATTGCAGGCATCCCGGGTGATGTATTTCTGCCTCTGTACAACGGAAGGCCGGAGTTTAATCCTAAGCGCATTGGCAAAGAGTTTGTAAAATTTAATGAGCGCTGTTTTGTGCGTTTGCTGGGTGATATGCGGGCTTACAATTTTGTGTTTGACATTACGCCCGATTTTGATGACTTCCAGTTTCGCATCCGTGCTATTGATTTTGACCAGCAGTTTTTTGAAGGCAGTTTAAAAATCTATTTGCCGCAATACTTCAAAGAAAATTTTCCGTATGTAGATATGGCGCTCAAACATTTTAATAAAGATGTGATGATGCAGTACCAGCAGGAAGAACGTGCCTTGATTGCAAGAAGAATCAAAGAAGAACGTTACCGCCTGCGTGATTTGCGTGATGTATTGGTGGGTGATGAAATTTCTACTTCAGAAAAAATAAAACAACTGGGTTTTGAACTGGCTGAGTACTATGAAGATGCTGTGTTTGAACGCTGCACCAGTATGGGCGAATTAATTGACAGAAGTTTGAAAAGAGTATTGGTTACTACACACGTTAAGCAGAGCAATATGTAAACAGGAATCCTTTTTTATAATACTGTACTATGCTTCATCAATTTTATATTTGCCCTTATGAACAAAGCCTTCCTCTTCGACCTCGATGGCACCCTAATCGACACCATGCACTGGCATTTTAAAACCTGGGAAGTGGTGGTGAGTGAACTGGGCAGTCCGTTGAAGGGCGATGCACTCATGAAAGAGCTCTATGGCAATGGTGCTGAACTCATGCATCGCTTAGTTCCGCACAGAACATTTACAGAAGAAGAAGCACGTAAAATTGTTGATGATAAAGAAGCACGCTACCGAGACCTTTATGGAAAAAACATTACCGTTCTTGAAGGTGCCAGGGAATTTTTAGAAGATGCTTTGCAAAAACAAATTCCCATGGGCATTGGTACCGCCAGCAACCAGGCCAATATTGATTTTGCGTTAGACTTTTTGGATTTACGGAAATACCTCCATGCTATTGTGGGGGCGGATGATGTGGAGTTCAGCAAACCGCATCCCGAAACATGGCTTAAGCTGGCTGAAGCACTCAACACAGAATCTGCCAGTTGCATTGTATTTGAAGATGCCCCCAAAGGCATTGAAGCCGCAGCTAAAGCAGGTATGAAAGCCGTGGCCATTACCGGTCACTATTCCGCAAACGATTTCAAGGGGTATGAAAATATCCTGCAAATTGTTCCTTCTTTAAGTGCTTTGAAAATGAGCGAATTACTTTATCTTTAAAGCTGCAACAAACCTGACAGGTTAATATTGACAGCAACTGATAACTATTGATGGTGAGAATTTTCGCTTCCATATTTTTTCTAATTGTTATCCTCTTCAACAGCGGCGGTTACCGTTTGCTCATGAATTACCTGGAAGCACATCAAAGTACACAATTGGAACGCAGGCTGGATGAAAAGCAATACGATGAAACAGCTTTGATTGAAATACATGTGCCTGTATCACTTCCTTACCAAACCGACTGGAAAGAATTTGAACGTGTAAATGGTGAAATAGAATACCAGGGTACGCATTACAAATTTGTAGAACGCAAGTTGCAGGGCGGTGAAATGATTTACAAATGCATTCCAAATGAAGGCAAAGCACAATTGGTAAATGCACGGGAAAACTTTTTTAAACTGGTGAACGATTTGCAAACACAGGAATCATCCTCTAAAAAATCGGCAAGCAATCATTCCGTAAAAACATTCAGCTTTGATTACTGTGATGAACTGAAGAGCTGGAGTTTAACTTCATTACAACAGGAAGCATCTTCTTACAATACATACACAGCAGCTTTTCTCCCCGCTGCCTTTGTTCTTACTGCAGAACAACCTCCCGAAGCATAATTGCTCAACAATCAACATGTTTATGCCCTCACCGGAGTGAGTGGAATGTCCTTAACTTTTATTATGAAAGAAAAGAGGTGCAATTCGACTTCGCTCAGTGTTGAATAGAATTTATTCAGTACAAGTGTGCGACGCAACATACGTTGCCATAAGTACATCAGCCCGTTACCAAAAAATAACAGATTAAAAAATGAAACAGATTGTATGGATAGCAGTGATGACATCATTCATCATTGCCTGCAAACCCAAAGGTGATTATCAGCAATTGACCAATAACCCCTATCTCTACAGCAAAACGGTTAAAAAGCTCAATAACGTAGTGCTCGAAAATAATTTTCCGCCCATGATTGCTGCCCGCAATTATGTGTATGCAAGTATTGCAGGATATGAATGTATTGCAGCAGGCGACAACAGTTATCAAAGCCTGAGCGGACAAATCAAGCACATGCCCGCTATGCCCAAGCCTGATACATCAACTGCAAAAATTGATTTTCAGTTAGCAGCTTTACTTGCATTTACAAAAGTGGGTAATGCCGTTACATTTCCTGAAGGCAGCATGATGGAATACTATGAAGAGTTGAAGCACAAAGCAGATTCTGCAGGAATGCCTTCTTCCATACTGGATGCCACTGTTGCATTTGCTGATACCATTGCGGCAGCCGTACTTAAATGGAGTAAAGGTGATAATTACGCACAAACACGTGGTGCTGAAAAATTTAATGTAACAGAAGAAGAAGGAAGATGGGTACCCACACCACCAATGTATGCAACTGCTATTGAACCGCATTGGGGCGAAATCAGACCCATGGTATTAGACAGCGCTTCACAGTTTGAAATTCCACGTCCGCCAAAGTTTGATGTAAAAAATAAAAACAGCGAATATTATAAGCGATTAATGGAAGTGAAACAGGTAGGTGATAGTCTTACAGAAGAACAAAAACATATTGCCGATTTCTGGGATGACAATCCGTTTAAGATGAATGTGAGCGGGCATGTGATGTTTGCAACTAAAAAGTTTTCACCTCCGGGTCATTGGTTAAATATTGTGGGTATTGCGGCCAAAGAAGCAAAGGCAGATTTCAATTCAACCGTTGCAGCCTATGCTTTAACATCTATTGCTTTCTTTGACGCATTCATCCGTGGTTGGGAAGAAAAGTATAAGAGCAATTATATTCGCCCGGAAACAGCGATTAATAAATATGTAAGTCAGGATTGGCGTCCACATATTCAAACACCACCTTTTCCTTCTTACGTAAGCGGGCATGCTACCAACTCTGCAGCCGCTGCTGAAGCGATGACTGCTATGTTTGGCGATAAGCTTTCATTTACTGATACTTCTCTTTTAGAATTTGGTATTAATAACCGTGTCATCAAATCATTTCGTGATGCAGCAGCCGAAGCAGCTATGAGCCGATTGTACGGAGGTATTCATTATCGTTTTGATAATGACGAAGGACTGGTTGTTGGGAAAAAAGTAGGTGAATTGATTGTGCAACGTTTAAAACTGAAAAAGAATTAAAACAACAACAATGAAACTACTAAAAATAACAACAATAGTTTTCATCATGGCAATAGTTGCTGCAAACAGTTTGTTTGCACAAACAGATATCGATGCCATCATGATGGAAAAAAATGCACTCTGTATTGGTCCCATGTACAGCTACGGTAGCTGGAAAAATTATTGGGAAGGAACCAGAAAACGTGATAATGAAAACCTCGGTACTGTAAGTACACAAATGTTCAGCGTAATGGGCAATTATGGTATCTCACAAAAACTCAATGTTTTATTTAATGTGCCTTATGTGAAAACAAAAGCAAGTGCAGGACAATTGCGTGGGCAAAATGGCTTTCAGGATGCAAGCCTCATGGTGAAGTACAGACCCATCAATCAAAAAATGGGTTACGGAAGATTAGCGGTGATGGGTATCGGCGGCGTGTCAGCTCCAATAAGTAATTACAATGCAGATATGTTGCCGTTATCAATTGGCGTGAGAAGCAGAATAGCTATGGCAAGAGTGATGGTGGATTATTATTACAACAATAAATGGTTTGTAACTGCTTCAGGAACCTATGCGTATCGTGGTAACATAAAGATTGACAGAAATTCTTATTACACAGATGAATTGATTTTAAGTAATGAAGTGTTTATGCCCAATGTAACTATGTTCAACATTCGTGCAGGATGGCGCACCAGATTATTGATTGCAGAAGCAGTATTCAATAATATGAATACTCAGGGTGGTTTTGATATTACCAGAAACAATATGCCCTTCCCCAGTAACCGAATGAATGCCACCAGCATTGGTGCCAATTTTAAATACGTGTTTAAGAAGATGGACCATCTTTCACTTACAGGTGGTGCACATCAAGTGATTGCAGGAAGAAACATGGGACAAAGTTTGAATATGAACTTTGGTGTGTTTTATGTGATTGATACGGGAAAGAAGGAGAAGAAAGAAACAAAAGCACAACAATAATTCAAAAGCTTGTTGCACAATAATGCTTCGGTAGTACAAGAGTGCGACGCAACAACAGTTTAATAGTAGTACTTAACCCTGTTACAAAAAAATTATTACAAATGAAACTTCAATCAATCATATTATCTGCAATTACCGCAGCTGCTTTATTCACTTCGTGTAAAAAAGAAGTGGTGAGCCGCACGGAAGAGATTGCAGCGTTGAATCCTGCAAACATTGACATAAACGCAGGTACATGGAAACCTATTTTATTAACGGGTCCCACAGAGTTTGCAGTGGCTGCACCCGGCGCCACCAACACGCCCGGCTACACTGCAGAAATCAATGAAATAAAAAGCTGGCAGCAAAACATGAGTGGTTCGCAAAAAAATCAAATCAAGTATTGGGGCGGCGGTGCTGTACTTCGATGGAATGAAATTTTAAGAGAGCTGGTGGCGAAATATAATTTACCACCGTATCAAAATGCGGATGGTTCCTATCCCATACCTGATGCGAATAATCCATTAGCGGTAACTAAATTTCCATTTGCCAATCCGCCGTATGCGGCACGTGCGTATGCGTATGTAAGTGCGGCGCAATATGATGCACTCGTAGCAGCATGGCATTATAAAAAATTATATAACCGTTTAGCGCCATATAAAATTAATGCAACGGTGAACACCCTATTGCCGCAAAGTGATTTACCATCTTATCCAAGTGAAGATGCTGTGGTAATTGGTGTAATGACGGAGATGATGAAATTATTATTTCCCGGTGAGCAGGCATACATTCAAACACTTGCTGCTGAACATCGTAATGCACGCATTGCTGCAGGTATGAATGTGCGTAGTGATATGGAAGCGGGCGAAGCACTCGGAAGAGCAGTAGCACAAAAATTTGTAACACGTGCCCGTGGTGACCGTGCAGGTGCATCTGTTGCAATTGTAAACGGTGTTGATTTATGGAAAGAATATGAAACAAGCGCTATCAATCGTGGTGAAGTGCCGTGGATAAGTCAGGAAACGCCCAAGCGTCCGCCTATGCTTCCTTATTTTGGAAAAGTGCGTACATGGTTGTTTGACTCATTAACCATGGTAACTCAAATTCGTGCGGTGCCGCCGCCATCAACTTCATCAGAACAATTCAGAAAAGAAACAGAAGAAGTACTGCATTACAGTAAGAACGCTTCAAGAGATGAAGTGGCCATTGCACATTTTTGGGCTGATGGTGTGAGCACCTATACACCTCCCGGCCATTGGAATGCCATTGCTGCTGATGATTTTATTCCGCTTCGTTTTAGTGAAGTGCGCTGGGCACGCAATCTTGCATTGCTCAATATGAGTTTGATGGATGCGGTCATTGCCTGCTGGGATACAAAGTTTTTTTATTACAACCCACGCCCATCACAGGTAAATCCTGGTATTAAAACATGGACAGGCCTGCCCAACTTTCCGTCTTATACGAGTGGTCACTCTACCTTTAGCGGTGCTGCTGCAACCATTCTTGGTCATATTGTTCCTGCTCGTAAACAGGCGTATGATGCTATGGCATTAGAAGCTTCGCTTTCACGTTTGTACGGAGCAATACATTACAGAAGTGATTGTGAAAAAGGATTGGAAGCCGGAAATAAAGTAGGAGCTTTTGCTATTGCCAGAGCGCAAACAGATGGTGCCGATTAATAAAAAAGAGTTTTTATAAGTTTTCAATATAATCAGTAGAATCCCTCCCTTGTTTTTACTTGGGAGGCTTTTTTTAAAATTTACATATGAAAAAAATATTTTGGCTTGGTATTATTGGTTTGATATTGTTTGAAGCGGCGAATGTGTACTTCATTATGCCTATGCCAGGCAGCCAGCAGATGAATAGTATTGACCTTGCTTATTTTTTGTATCAATGGCGATTTGTGTTTCGTTCTTTGTTTGCGTTGCTCATCATCATTGGCTTGTTCAAATCTTCATGGAAACGGAAATGGGTGCCTGTTGTTTCGTTGTTCTTACTTGCAGCAGTTATTTACATGACTAATTTTAAAATGGCTGCCGATGCTATGTTTCGTCAGCCCAAACAATTGATACTTGCAAATGCAACCGATAATAAAATAGACAGCAACCGCCTTGTGATTGGAGTTGAAATCAATGGTGAAGCCAAAGCTTACCCCATTCAGTTGATTGGCTATCATCATCACTTGCAGGATTCCGTTGGTGGCAAAGCCATCTTAGTTACCTATTGCACCGTATGCAGAACGGGGCGGGTGTTTGAACCGTTGGTGGATGGAAAGAAAGAAACATTTCGATTAGTGGGCATGGACCATTTCAATGCGATGCTGGAAGATAAAACTACAAAGAGCTGGTGGCGGCAATCAACAGGTGAAGCAATTACCGGCAAACGAAAAGGGATAAAACTAAATGAAATGCTGAGCCGTCAAACCTCACTTGCAAACTGGTTGCGGTTATATCCACAGTCGGGAATTATGCAACCTGACCCGGAATATATCACTAAGTATGACACTACCTTCAAATATGAATCAGGAAGCAGCAACAGTAAATTAACAGGTACAGACAGCACATCATGGAACAATAAATCATGGGTGGTGGGTGTAAAAGCAGGTAAAGAAACAAAAGCGTATGACTGGAATGAGTTAAAAAGTAAAAGGCTCATTGCTGATTATATTGGTGATATACCAATTGTACTTGTATTATCTAAGGATGATAAAAGTTTTTTTGCTTTTGAACGGCCTGATTATACGAACGCTTTCTTTTTGCATAATGATACCCTGCTCTACAAAACAAAATCTTTCAGCATCAACGGTAAAGGCATTGATACATCCTCTTCCTTAAAACCATTACCTGCTTATCAGGAGTTTTGGCATAGCTGGCAAACCTTTCAGCCGCAAACACAAAGGTTTGGAAAAAGAAGCAAATAGTTATCTTTGGCCACCCTTAAGTGATTATGCAACAAAGTACACTCAAAAAGCTTTCTGAAGTTTTAGGCATTAGTATTTCAACCGTTTCACGTGCATTGAAAGATCATCCTGACATTTCCGCTGCCACCAAAACAAAAGTAAAGGAACTGGCTAAGGCCATGGAGTATGAGCCTAATGCCTATGCAGTGCAGCTTCGTACAAGACAGAGTAATGTGCTGGGTGTGCTGGTGCCGAGTATTACCAATATGTTTTATGATTCGTTTATTGCATCGGTAGAAGAAGATGCCAGGGCAAACGGTTATTCTGTACTCATTATGCAAAGCGGCGACAGTGCTGTAACAGAAGCGGAGTGTTTACAAATTTTTCGCAAGCACATGGTAATGGGTGTATTTGCTGCCGTTACTGTTGAAACAGATGATGTGAGTCTGTTTCAACGTATGGAAGATATTGATGTGCCTGTGGTATTTATTGACCGTGTACCTCAGGGAAACTCTTTTACCAAAGTTTCCTTAGCTGATGCTGATGCGGCAAGCATGGCGGCTGATGCCATCATTGCTGCCGGGAAAAACAAAGTGCTGGCTTTGTTTGGTCATCCGCATTTGAGTTTAACCAAACTGCGTGAAGCAGCATTTGTAAAAACATTCAAAACAAAAGCACCATCAACGGAACTTTTCATTCATCATCCTGATACCATTCAGCCCGCTTATGAAATTACCTTGAAAGAAATTAAAGCCAAAAAGCCATCTGTTGTTTTTTGTATGGGCGATTTAATTCTGATGGGCACCATGAAAGCTATTCAGGAACTAAATCTAAAAGTGTCTGCTGATATTGCTGTTATCAGCATCAGTAATGGATTTATTCCCTCACTGTACAGCCCTAACGTTACTTACATTGAAACAAGCGGGCATAAACTTGGCAAACTTGCATTTGAACAAATGACAAGGCGTTTAAAGCGTGAACCGGCAGGCGAAAACGTTTGCGTTCCCTCTTTATTGGTACAAGGAGGTTCTTTATAGTGTTTTACTTTGGCAGGTTGTATTGTAAAAAGTATATTTAGAAAAGATTACAAACAAACTGTTTTCTTCAAGGTACATGCCGTTGTGTTCTTTGTGCCTTTGCGGAAAATGATTTTAACAACCAACTTGCCATGAATACGTTCAGAGTAAAGCTGTCACTCTTCCTTAATTATTTTGTTTTTGCCATTTTGTTGAATAGTGTGGGTACAGTAATATTATTGGTACAAACTTATTTTTCCGTAAATAAACAGGAGGCTTCTTACCTGGACCCCTATAAAGATATCAGTATAGCAGTTGCTTCTTTCATTGTGGGTGCATTCATTTCAAGAATCGGTTATAAGAAATCTATGCTTATTGCATTAATAGCCGTTGCTGTTTCATGTTTTATTATACCATCAGTTAAGTTTTTTATGGCCATTAAGATACTTGCAGCTGTCTCAGGTTTTTCATTTGGCTTAGTGAAGGTTTCCGTATTCGGTACAATTGGCCTGGTTACCAATTCTGAAAAAGAACATCTGAGCCTGATGAATTTTATTGAAAGTTTTTTTATGGTTGGTGTATTATGTGGTTACTATTTATTTGCTGCTTTTTCCCAACAGCCAGAAACAGGCAACTGGTTTCATACCTACTACATTGTAGGTGGACTTGCAGTGTTGGCATTTCTGATTTTATTTTCAGCCAAACTTGATGAATCTATTATCAAAAACAAACAGCCAGTTTCTGCTGGAAGTGAACTTACAGCGATGCTCAGGCTTGCGGTTTTACCATTAGTGATTTCATTTGTTGGTTGTGCTTTCTTTTATGTACTCATTGAGCAAAGTACCATGAACTGGATTCCTACATTTAACAAAGATGTTTTAAAATTAACCGAACAGCTTGCGATTATTATGGGTAGTATTCTTTCAGCATCCATTGCACTCGGTCGTTTTTTAGCAGGTATCGTTTTACGCAGATTAAGCTGGTTTGTTGTTTTAATCGGATGTCTTGCAGGTGCCAGTATCGTTTTGTTTATATCGCTTCAACTCGCTCAAAATGCTGCAAACGGTTTACCTGTAACAGGTTTTTCAGAAATGCCGATGGTGGCTTTTGTTTTTCCGTTAATCGGAATTTTTCTGGCACCTATTTATCCTGCTATTAATTCTGTTATTCTGGCTTCACTTCCAAAAGTAAAACACGGAGCAATGAGTGGATTGATTGTTGTTTTTTCAGCCATTGGCGGAACACTTGGTTCTGTTATTACAGGTTTTTTATTTGATAAAGTGGGAGGTTTAAATGCGTTTTATTTCTCCTTTATTCCGATTATACTCTTATGTGTTTTTATTTACTTTTTCTATAAACAACAGAAAAAATTTACTTCCGGTATTATTGAAATCAACACTTCTGCTGCTCATTAATGAATCCTGCAAAACAAATATTCGACTTGCATCCCCTTTTTCACGATGTACAACTGCAAAAAGTTTTTGCTGATGGAAAAACCTTTGTGGATTGTTCACCAAAAATAAATCCGGAAGAAATTTTGCAACGCTACCTGCAACAGAAAGATAAAGCTGGTTTTGATTTAAAAGCATTTGTGCTGGAGCATTTTCATTTGCCCAAAGCATTTGCAGCAGATGCAATTTTAAAAACCTCATCTGTTGAAGAGCACATTCATCAGTTGTGGGATGTATTAACACGAAAACCAGATGAAGCAGGCGGCTCATTGATACCATTGCCCAACGCTTATGTGGTACCGGGTGGACGTTTTGGTGAAGTATATTACTGGGACAGTTATTTTACCATGCTTGGTTTGCAGGCAAGCGGCCGCCATGCGATGATTGAAAATATGGTAAAGAATTTTGCACATCTTATTGATGAAGTTGGGTTTATTCCCAATGGCAACAGAACGTATTATCTCGGACGCTCACAACCACCTTTTTTTTCAATGATGGTGCAATTACTGGCTGCTATAAATGGTGAGCAGGAGTTAATTACGTTTTTACCACAACTGGAAAAGGAATATTCTTTTTGGATGAATGGAAACGAACAGTTGAATAAACGAAACATTGCAGTGAAACATGTAGTGCTGATGAGTAATGGTGCTGTATTGAATCGTTACTGGGATGCGTTTGATACACCAAGACCAGAATCCTATAGAGAAGATGTGGAGCTGGCGCATGCACATACTGAACCGCAGCAAATGTATCGTCACCTGCGTGCAGGTGCAGAAAGCGGATGGGATTACAGTTGCAGATGGTTTGCTGATGTAAAAAAATTTGATACTATTCATACAACTGAGATTGTTCCAGTTGATTTAAATTGTTTGATGTATCATTTGGAGGTAACAATTGCAACAGCGTATCTGTTGCTGGGAAATGAGGTGAATGAAAAGAAATATACCAGTGCAGCACAAAATAGAAAAGAGGCCATTCAATTTTATTGCTGGAATAAAACCTTGCAATTTTATACCGATTATGATTTCATTAACGCAGAACCAACAACTGTACAATCATTAGCAGCTTCATTTCCATTATACTTTGGGATTGCAACGGAACAGCAGGCAAATGCTATTGCTGCTGTTTATCAAAAAGACTTTTTAAAAAACGGTGGATTGGTTACCACACTTTATACAACAGGTCAGCAATGGGATGCACCCAATGGCTGGGCACCGTTGCAATGGATGAGTTATATTGGACTAATTAAGTATAATTATAACGCACTTGCTGATGAAATCGCAAAGCGTTGGGTAAAACTGAATATTGATGTTTTTACAAGAACGGGAAAGCTCATGGAAAAATACAATGTAGTAGATACACATCTCGAAGCAGGCGGAGGAGAGTATGAAGGCCAGGATGGTTTTGGGTGGACGAATGGTGTGTTACTGGCATTGATAAAAAAATATCACTAGCTCCAGGCAGCTTTAAAAAATGCATCCAGTTTATCTGCATCTAATTTTTTATCTGTCCGCACACTGCTGCACAAATCCAAACCAAAGGGCTGTACTTCTTCAATCACCTGTTTCACATTTTCTGCTTTTAAACCACCAGCGAGGAACACAGGTACTTTAGCCTGCTCTACAATTTTTCTGCTCAATGTCCAGTTATGGGTATTACCTGTACCTCCCAATACTTTTATTGCCAGGTTGGGATTACCGCTATCCAATAACAAAGCATCTACTTCTTCACTGATGCGTACTGCTTCCTCCACACTGCTTTCATCAATCACATGAATCACCTGAACTAATTTTACAGACGGCAATGCCATTTTAATTTGTTGATATGTTCCTTCACTTAAAGCATCCACAATCTGAATCGTATTCGTCAATACTTTTTGATGATGAGCAATGATAGCATCTGCTTTAGTTTCACTTGTTAGCAGAAATGTTCCAATAGGCGGTGGAACTGTTTTTGCAATATCAAAAATCAATTCATCTTTTATCACACCCGGACCACTGGGCATCGGACCTACCAATCCCAATGCAGATGCTCCATGTGCAACAGCCAGCTTTGCTTCTTCTATGGATGAAATACAACAGATTTTAATGCGGGGTTTCATTTGAGCAAGGTATGAATTTGGAAGCAATCGGTTATGCCTCGAGAAGTCGGAACTCATACGGCTTCAACACTAAAAACTCATGGTCGCTTCCCACCGTTACTGTTTCGCCTGTCCAGTGGTCGTACAAAGTTGCAGGTGGATTTCCTTTTTCTTTAAATGCATACCAGGTAAGAAACGAAGCTTCGTTTTTAAAATTAAATACACCCCAAAAACGGGAGCCATTCTGTTCACGCAGATAGGTTGCTACATGAATATTGTGCGGCGTAACCCAACTGATGTTGCTTTTATCTGCAATCACTGAAAGTTGTTTGCGTATCGCAATTAACTTTTGTATACCTGTAAAGATGTGGTGTTCTACTGTTCCTTCTTTATCAATTTTTTTATTCTTCTTCCAGTCAATAAGCGGACGATGCATCCACCGGTTGTCATAACTCTTGCCATCCTCTTTCAGATAACTGTAATCATTGGTATAGCCACATTCATCACCATAAAATAACATCGGCACTCCACCTAAAAAGAAACTATGTGCCTGCATCAATAAAATTTTCTGGATGCTCAGCTCAATTGCTTTTTCATCTTTTTCACTGAGTGCTTTTTCCAACCCGCATAAAGAAGCCAGTGAGCCGCTAATGCGTGCATCACCTGTTTTATCATTTACACTAAACAAAGCACCTGTGGCAGGTGAGCCGCTATAGGCACCACTGTAATAATCTTTAATAAACTTTCTGTGCTCATACGGATTATATCCTGCTGCTGCAATCATGTCATCATCATAACCTAAACCAATATCATCATGACAACGTGTATAAGTAATCCACGAAGTACCATATGGTTTTTTCAAAATCTCCTGCTGTGCAGCCAGCATTACTTTGGTATCACCTGTTGCCAGCATATCCCACTGCAAGGCCATTTGTGTAGCGTTGTAAGCAAAATCACATTCACGACCTGTATAATTACCCGTACCAAAGTATTTCATGATTTCTTTGGGAGCCACAATCGCTTCGCCCAGCAATGCCATACCCGGTGTTGCAATCTGCACACACTGTTTGATTAACCGAAGAATGGTATGTGCCTGCGGAAGGTTCTGACTGGTGGTTCCCAGTTGTTTCCAGATGAACGCAGGGGCATCAATCCGCAAAATATCAACGCCGAGATTTGCATAAAAGAAAATGGTATCCAGCATTTCAATGAATACCTGCGGATTGGTATAATTCAAATCCCATTGATAGTTGTGAAAAACCGTCATCACCCATTTGTTCACTTCTTTGATGTAGGTAAAACTGCCGGGTGAACTTTCAGGAAATACTTCAGGCATTGTTTTATCATATTCATCGGGCAGACTTCTGTCGTTATAGAAATAAAAATAATCCTGGTATTGTTTTTCGCCCTGCTTTGCTTTGAGCGCCCACTCATGTTTGTGTGACGTATGATTCAAAACAATATCCAGCATCAGGTACATATTACGTTCCTGCATGTTGGATTGCAATGCCTTTAAATCTTCCAATGTACCAAAACGCTCATCTACTTTTCTGAAATTACTTACGGCATAACCGCCATCACTTTCATTTGGCGGACTTTCAAACAAAGGCATCAGGTGTAAAAAATTTACACCGAGTTGTTCAAAGTAATCGAGTTTGTTTTGCATGGTTTTTATATCGCCGCAAATACGGTCCACATATAAACTCATTCCGGTTATTTCATTGCTGAGGAACCAATGCTCTTTCTGTAATTTTTCTGTATCCCTTTGTTTTAATGCGGCGCTTCTTGTTTCATACGCATTAATTACTGTATGAATTAATCGGTCAAATAATTCCTCTGAATCAGACCTGTGCTGATAGAGTTCCAGGTACAATTCAAAAACAGCACCGGCATTGGCAAGCATACGAGTGTAAAACGAGTTGTCTTTACCCGCTACATCCATCTTTTTTTCTTTGAGGATGGCATTAATATGTTCGTGCAAACCAAAATTGTACATATCAGTTAAATATATCGCTGCTTAAATGTTTAAATGCTTCCATGGCACCCAAGTATTCACAAGTGCGTGCACCTGCTTTATTACCATTGGCAATAGTTTTTTTCCAATCATCTATACTTAATGATGCTTTTGTTTTATCCCTTAACTGGTACAACACAGCACCTGTAAATGCATCACCTGCTCCTGTAGTATCAACAGGTGTAATGGCTATACTTGGCACAATATGCGTTTCATTGTTTATGCCCAGTATCGTTCCCTCTTTGCCAACCGTAATGGCAAATACAGCTTTTGTTTTTAGGTGAAATACTTCAGCTGCTTCCTGCACGGTCAACGTATCAGTAAGCATCATCGCTTCTTCATCACTCACTTTAAAGAAATCACATTGCTGTAAAAAATTCCATGATTGTTTAATAAAGGAAGCTTTATTATTTTGAAATAACAGATGACGGTAGTTGGGGTCAAAGCTGATGAAACAATTTTCAGCTTTTGCTTTTTGCAATAAATGCACATACGCTTCTCTCAACGGTCCATCTAAAAATCCTGTAGCTGAGCCAAAGTGCACAATGGAAACATCAGCTAAATCAATGGCATCCACTTCTTCTTTCGTTAATTGACCATCAGCACCACGATTGAAATAGAAATCACGTTCACCATTTTCCATTAACGATACAAACGCAAACGTAGTGAAATGATGTGCATCCTGCAGCATGTGTTTGGTACGAACGCCAAAATCCTGCATCACATCAATCAAATGTTTACCAAACGGGTCAATGCCTACTTTGGCACTCAGTTCCACCTCACCACCCAATGCAGCAATGGCAGCAGCTACATTCGTGGGAGCACCACCGGGTTTCTTTAAGAAGTTTTCGCCATCACTTAATGCTTTGCCTTTATCTGTGCAAATCATATCAATAAGTGCTTCACCAATACAGAGAATTTTCATATGTATTTTTTATCGTTAATGCAATACCATTGTTGTCTTATGCATATCTTCTAATGCTACTCCTTTTGTTTCGGGCATCATCTTCCACACAAATAATAATTGCAACACCATCATTACAGCAAAAAATCCGAAGATGGTGGCACCACCAAGGCTTCCTGCAAAAAACGGAAAGGTCTGTGAAATAATTGCCGCAAAAAACCAATGTGTTAAACAGCCGAACGATGTTCCTGATGCACGAACTGAGTTGGGAAATATCTCCGAAAGAAAAACCCATATCACCGAACCTTGACCAATAGCGTGTGCTGCAATAAACAGAAAAACAAAAATGGGAACCCCTCCGTCAATTACACCGGCAAAAGCCAGCGACATTAACGTAAGTGAAATAATATAACCAACAGAACCGATGTACATCAATGTTCTTCTGCCGCTGCGGTCAATTAAATACCAACCAAGAATTGTAAAAAGAAAATTGATAATACCAATACCGGCACTGGAAAGAAACGCAGCATCTTTACCAAGCCCTGCCATTTCAAATACACGTGGTGCAAAATAAATGATGGCATTAATACCTGACAATTGATTGAAGAATGCCAATAAAAAAGCCAGTAACAATGGTTTTGAAAACTTACCGGAGAACAATGACTCTTTCTTTGGTGTAATCGTATTTTTAATTTCATGAATCAGTTCATCGGCATTGGCACCGCTCATTTCAAAAATAATACGGGCGCCTTGTTCATCATTTTTATTCAGTAGTAACCAACGTGGACTCTCCGGTGTAAACAACATCATCACCGAAAAAAACAAAGAAGGAATGGCAATAATACCCAGCATATAACGCCAGTCGTTTTCGCCACCTACGCCCTGCAATAAATAATTGATAAAGTAAGCAAGCAAAATACCTGCTACTACATTCAGTTGAAATGCAATTCCCATCTTGCCTCTGTGTTGCGGCGGTGCAATTTCAGAAATATAAACAGGCGCTACAACTGATGAAGCGCCGATACTCAATCCACCTAAAAAACGAAAAGCCATAAAACTATACACATCATTCACCAACGCACTGCCGAGTGCTGAAACAAAAAAGATAATACCGATGAGGATTAATGTTTTCTTTCTTCCAAACTTATTGGCAGGAATACCGCCACCTGCTGCGCCAAGTATCGTTCCGTATAAAGCCATGGCAATAGCAGTGCCATGCATCCAATCACTCAGGTTCCAGAGTTTTTGAATGCGTTGTTCTGCACCCGAGATATTGGCTACGTCCATTCCAAATAACAATCCTCCCAATGCAACAGTGATGGACCAGAAGATGAGTTTTTTATTCATACTAATGTCCTCCTCCTGCAGGTATAATAATATCTCCTTTTGGTTCCTGAACTTTTACAAACATTACTGCTATTGCGGCACATATCAATAATGCTCCGGCTAAGCGAATTACATTTTGAGGATTACCATCAAGCAAAGAATTATAATAAAGAGGAAGTGTAAAAATTTGAATCATCATAGGAATTACAATAAACATATTAAAGATCCCCATGTACACACCTGTTCGTTCAGGCGGAATACTTCCTGCAAGCATAATGTAAGGATTACCCATAATGCTTGCCCATGCCAAACCAATACCAACCATCGGGAAAAACAAAGTTGTTTTATCATGAATAAGCGGAATACACATCATACTGATTCCTGCAAGTGTTAAACACACCGCATGTACCACTTTTGGCCCTAATTTGTTAGCAAGGCGCACCAGAAGGAAGGCAGATAGAAATGCAATGAAATTATAAAATGCTCCTGCTTGTCCATAAATATAATTTGCTTTATCAAAGAGCGGTGATGTACTCTCTGTAGTATCAAAAAAGGTTTTTGATACACACAGCGTTACATACTGCCAATAACAAAACATGGCGTACCATTGAAAAAACTTCATCAACGCCAGTTGTTTCATTGTTAAGGGCATGTCTTTGAACGCATCAATAATTTCTTTGAAAGTATGTAAGAGCCCTCCGGGAGTTGCTTTAATGCGTTTTACTTCCTCATCTGTCAAAGGAATCTCTTTCGTGGTAGTAACAGAAACTAAGATAGAGCCGATAGAAAAAACAGAGCCGATAATAAATGCAACAAAGATGGTAAGAGGAATATGACCATTCACTTTTGCGCTTTCACTCATACCGGTCCATATTAAAATAGAAGGTGTGAGATAAGCTAATGTTTGTCCCAACCCTGTAAATGCACTTTGAGTGAGAAAGCCAAGTGAGTGTTGACTTTTATCCAATTTATCTGATACAAACGCACGATAAGGTTCTTGTGTTACATTATTACCTACATCTAAAATCCAAAGTAAACTTGCGGCCATCCATAAAGTTTGGCTATAAGGCATAAAAAATAAGCCAAGGCTGCAAATAACAGCACCAATTAAAAAATATGGTGTTCGTCTTCCCCATTTTGTAACTGTTTTATCACTCATGGCGCCGATGATAGGTTGTACTATCAATCCGGTCATTGGCCCGGCAAGCCATAAATAGGGAAGTTCAGCTTCATTGGCTCCAAGATATTTGTAAATGGGGCTCATGCTGTTTTGCTGTAGCCCGAAACTGTATTGAAGACCAAAGAATCCGAAGTTCATATTAATGATCTGCCAGAAACTCAGGCGTGGTTTGGAAGCAATCATGGTTTGGTTTTGGTTGGAGGTAAAAGATAGTCATTATCAGCAATAATTTGCTGTAATCAAGAGGGGATTAAAAATAAGTATCAAATCAAAGCACAACAAGTTGTATAAAGTTTGCAAACGTTTGATGTTTGGAAAAAGAGTACGCCCCGTCAGACGCCCTCGTCGGACGGAATTAAAATCTTGTTGTTATCGCCATCCGACGAGGGCGTCTGATGGCTTCTAATTTCTTACATCCAGCACATCCCTTAATCCATTACCCAATAAGTTGAATGCAAGTACCAATAACATAATAGCAATACCGGGCGCTATGGCCAGCATGGGATTATTGGTGATGATGAAATTGTAGTTTTCTTTGATCATCAATCCCCAGCTGGGTTGCGGTGGTTGCACACCCAAACCCAGAAAACTCAAGCCTGCTTCAATCACGATAGCACTGGCAAAGTTGGAAGCGGCAATCACCATTACCGGACCCATGATATTAGGAAGGATGTGACGGATAATGGTTCTGGCAGCGGAAAACCCCATGGCCTTTGTTGCTTCAATATAATTGAGTTCACGTATGCTGAGTACTTGTCCACGAACCAAACGTGCTACATTCACCCAAAGCGTTAAACCAACGGCAATGAACACCTGCCAGTAACCCTTGCCCAATGCCAGTGTAATGGCAAATACCAGCAGTAAGGTGGGAATACTCCATACAACATTTACAAACCACATCACAATATCATCAGTTCTGCCACGAAAGAAACCGGCAATGGAGCCGAGAAAAATACCAACGGTAAGTGAAATAAGCACGGCAATAAACCCTACACCTAAACTTACTCTTGTACCAATAAGGAGACGACTTAAAATATCCCGGCCAAATTTATCAGTACCGAACCAAAAGGTTTTTGTTTCAACAGCATCAGTTGCTTTTCGTCCGTTTAAAGGAAACTTCATGATTTCAGTAAGGCCATCATCTATATACTTTGCTGCCTCTATGCTGTCATTTAAAACTTTATAGGTCGTAATAGGCACAAATTGATACCTATCCTCTTTGCCCGAGAAATAATTACCAATATCAGTTTTGTTTTCTTTTTTGAATTTGAAGAATTGTTGCTGATAGCACGGTTTCTTTGCTGCAATTTCAACAATAATTCTGTTGGCATCAGGTGTATTGTCAGGAGCCAGTACATAAGCAAATACGGCCGTTAATAATGCAAGTATTATAACAGCCAATCCAAAAACAGCGCCTTTATTGCGGCGTAGTTTTTTCCAGAACGTTTTGATAAATGAATATTCATGACCCGGCATGGATTAAAAGTAAAGCAAAAACTGTTGTGTTGTTTTTTATAGTGTGTAGTCATCATAACTCTTCAATTGAAATGGAACTGATGTATAACGGTTTGGGGTCCTGGTCCATGCGTGGACCACTAAACATAAAAGCACTTATTTTGATTATCACATGTCCGCTTTCTTCTGATTTAAACACAAAAACAATTTCTTCAGTGCCACCGGATACATAGTTACTTTGTTTGATTTCATAATAATAGCTGTCCACGGGTGTAAAACCAATAAAGACTTTTCCACGTTCGTTTGTGCTTCGCTCATAAGGGTCAATTTTTATATTCATCCGCATGCGATACTCCTTACCTCCTACTGCATTCTCAAAATGCAGAGAACCCGGAAACATGACATAATTAGTACTTCCCGGATACTTTAACGGCATAATAGTAAAGTGGTTTTTATCTCCTGCCCAGCCATAATAAGAGAAACGCATATTAGCCAGAACCGGGCGCCTGGGATTGATGTTCCAGGTGCGTACTTTTTTACGGTCAAGGTCCTCTTTTGTAATTTCAATCAGCCGTGCATTGAGCGTGTTAGTCTGATTAAATTCAAGTTGATTCAACTGTTCTGCTGCTGCATTACTTGTGCGGGGAATGGTATACACTTTTTTACCAATGGCAGGCGCAATGGTTTTGTTGTTACCAATAACGGTATTGATCTTTTCTTTGATCTGTGCTGATACAGCAAAAACGACAAACACCTCTATTAAAATGGATAAGAATAGCGACTTCATTTGATAATGATTGATTATTTTATATTCACCTTTTGAACAGTTGCGCCGCAAATGAACAATTGCCCGTCTGACATATACACGTTTTGAATTTTATTAAAGCCTGTTTTTTCTACTACCGGTTTAAAGGCATCGGCAATTTGTTTTTTTACAACAGCATTGTTGAGGTATTTCTTCAGTTGTGATTCAATTGCTTTTTTTATAGCGAGCTCTAAAAAATTTACAGTGGGCATGAATATATCTACAGGACCGTTTATTTCAAATTTTCCTACAAGTTCCACTTCCTTTACCTGAAAACTGATGCTGTTTTGATATGCAACAGGTTTGAGTTGAATGCGTGCTACCCTTTTTCCTTCCCAATTGATATCAGGTGCACGACTGTCTTCAAAGGCGTTGGCGCAACCGGGGCATTTACCTTTAAGTTCATTGCCATTCCCTTCAAATTCAATGTACAGGTAGAAATTATTTTTTTCTGCCCTGAGTAAATGTTTAAACGAGTTGATGTCGTTTACAGAATACACCCAGTTGTGTCCGGGCTTGTTGATTTTGTGTTCAGCTATTGTGAAAGAAGAACGGGTATTACCGATTTTTAAAAAACCTTCTTTATGATCCAGCTTACAATCAAGCGATTGAAAGGCACCTGCCATAAGTGTGGTTTCAACAACGGTGCCGCTTATTTGCTTACAATCTGCAATCGTATTATTGTTTGCAGGGGTAGCTGTTGTAGTGGTACCACTGGCATTGGAATTTGATGGCTTGGCAACTACTCTTGTTTTTACCTGTGTGAATGCTGTTGAATAACTAGCAGCGAGTGCCGCTAATAAAACCAGTATTATTTTTTGCATTTTTATCGCTTATTGGTTTGAAAATCTGTTATTAATCGCCGCTGCGTTTGTATTTTTCTTTTACAAACTCATAAAACATATACCCGTATCGATCGTACCAATCGGGTGTGCCAAACTCTTCTTCACAAACTGACAACTCCATCATACTTTGCTGCAGTCTCGCCAGCAGTTCGGTGTACTTTGCGTCATAAGTATCTTTTAACCGTTTTACCGATCCTTCAATTTTAGCACGCTGTGCCTGCCATGCCATACCCGATACCCCATGCACACCCGATGCATTATCACCAAAAGCAATTGCTTTGTCTGAAAAATCTTTGGTGCATTTGTAAATGATACGTAGCTGTTCCAGATTGTATCGAACATTATTGAATTCTGTACGTGCTTCAATAAAACAACGGGCACAATCAGCGGCGCCGCCACTTACTGTACCCATAGCCCCTTCTTCTTCAGGTGCACAAAACGATGGAATTGTTGGCATGCCCGGAGGTGAGGGCATACTTAAACATTCACCCAAACCCATGTATTGCTCAGCAAAATCTTTGGTACTGATCATTGCTTCCTTTAGCTTTTTAATTTTTTCAGCCAGCTTTTCTGCTTTTTCACCCTGCACAGCTTCCCACATACCTTCATAGTCAAATTCAATTCCTCTTCGCTGTGCCGATGCGGGTTCATATGAAATCAAATGGAGTATCAATGCAGCAAGTAATATACCTGTACCTTTCCTTTTTCGAAGTAAGAAAGCCACTACTCCAATTAGTACAAGCACTGCGGCACCCAGTATCCACAGCAATGGGTTCGTTTTTGTTTCGTCTTTACCTGTTACGTTTGTTTTTGCAGCAGTTGTTTTTGCAGCATTTTTCAATGGTACGAATGGTGAAACCAAAGCATGTTTTATATCAGGACTTGCATATACAACAAGTTGATAATTGCCTCCCGCTTCGTTTGCAAACACACGAATTCCGAAATCGCCATAAGTTCTTATTTTAATATTGGCAATTTCATCAGCTGCATCGTTGGTGGAAGCACTTGCATTTACATCTTTCCAGTTGTTCTTTACCACTTCCATTTTTATTTTCTTCCCATCATCGCCCAATAAAAAAATATCAATAGGCTGAAACATAGAAGCACCTTTCACATAATAATAATCGCCTTCACTTGTAAGTGTTCCTTTTGCAGCAATGGCTTTTGCTCCTTTCCAGTCTTTCTGTTCTTTAAGCTGCAGTTTTACCGGTTTTATTTTTTTATCGAGGCTGAAAGGCTGTGCAACAAGCAGCGTTGAAAAAAATAACGGAAGAACGAAGAGAATGAATTGTTTCATTTCAGTAATTGTTTAAGTTGATTGCTCCATGCAATGGCGAGCTCAGCTATTTTATCTTCATCAAAGAGAATACCGCTGGTGGCAGGGTCACCGGTTTTCATTTTGCTCGTAATACTGCAACCATAGGGACCAATCCGGAATGCAGCAAAAATGATATCTGTATGTTTTTCTGTTTGCCTGTAAAGTGTTCCCGCATCACCGGCATCTATCTTACCACGGGAATTAGGCATGTATTCAAATGCCTGAATTTTTCGTCCAAGCAGGGCAAGATCTGTATGCTTTTCTGCAATGAGCGTAAGCTCAGCTTTGGTTGTTTTGTTTTCAAACATCATCATACAAACACTGTCTGTTTGAATGGGAAGGTTTGCTTTTACAGCATCACTTTTCAATTCGTTTTTCAAGCCGGAAGGAAAAATGAATTCACATTTTTCTGATGGCATGTCTTCATTTGCATTTGTTTCTGTTTTGCTGTCCTGCATGGCAGTGGTTGTTTTGTTGGTTTGCTGTTCCTGTGATGCATAATTAACATTGCTGCTGCCACAGGACTGTAACGCTGCCAGTAAAACGATGAGCAGAATAAAAGGATTCATCTTTTTCATATTTAATAGTTGTGTTTAATTTCTACACGGCGGTTTAATGCCCTTCCTGTTTCGGTTGAATTATCGGCTACCGGTTCTGTTTCGCCATAACCTTTTGCACTGAGATTAGTTACCGTTGCTTTGTTTGCCTTCAACCAGCTAATTACAGCTTCTGCACGCTGCTGCGATAGCTGAAGGTTGTATGCATTATCTCCCTGTGCATCGGTATGCCCGCCTATTTCCAGTGCAGTACCTGGGTGGGCATTGATAAATACGAGCAACTGTTTCAAAGTTTTTTCTGATTCAGGTTTCAGGGTTGCTTTATCGATATCGAAATAAATTCCATACAATTCGATCTTTCCTTTTTGCTCCAGTTGTTCTTGTAGTGTGTTGTTGGTTTCGGGCTCCAGTTTTATTATTACTGAACTTGTGTTTTCTTTAACCACATCGGTACTTACGGTGCCTTGTTTATAACCTGCTTTATTTCCCTGTATGATCACTACTCCGCAAGGCACATTGCTGATGGTGAAATTTCCGTCTTTCCCGCTTTCAGCTTCACCTGCACCAGATATTTTGAGCAAGGCAGCTTCAAGGGGCTTTTTCGTTTTGGCATCGATCACTTTCCCTTCAATGGACGATACCGGAATATTTTTGGGATTTATGAGCAACTGCACAAAGTCGATTGCAAATCCATCGCCTGCATTGGTTGCAGGACCATCAATGAATAATTCCAGTTTGCCGCCTTGCAATAAAGAAAAATAATCAGGCAGTATTTGAAAGGATATGAGTTTACCTATGGGGCCTCCTTGTTTCAGATCATTTAAGATACCGGCCATAGCTGTTATTTCTTTACCATTGATCCAGATACTGAATTTTGATTGATAGGTGGGCGATTGAAAATCATCAACAAATAATTGCAGTAAGGCGTATTGAATTATTTTGCCTTTGAGATCGTATTGCAGCAATAGTTTTTGAGGTTGATTGTAAGGCCGCATAGTTGATTTGGTATAACCATCGGCTTTGTTCTTCATTGAAAAAGTTTCTTTGCTGTATTGATAACCGGAGATGACCATGATGCGGTCAGTACCGGCAGGGTCGTCCGGTTCAGGATAAAACGGGTACTTGTGTTTGGGTGTGCTTTCTCCGCTGAAAGGGTCAAAGTCTGGCGGCCATCCATAGCCGAAATTATCTGCATCGCCATACCTGTATTGGATATCTGCCAGTTCTGTATCGTATTTGATTTCCTGCGGTTGCTGCCACAGTGCAGGAATGTGGGGAACAGCAACTGTAAAGCCCACTTTCTTTCGTTGTGCAATCATTTTATTCCGCTGTAGCATGTACAATTCGTTGGCATTGGCAACAGGTTGTTTATACATGCGTTCAATGCCGGCAGCACCTTTCTGTTCAAACTGTTTTACTGATTGAAAATACAGCTCGCCTTCTTCAGCTGTTGACATGTACTGTCTGTCCTCATCTGAAAGCCGGAGGTTAGCAACGGCCTCTTTTTGTGGAGCAGCAGGTATTGTATTTGTATTCAACTCCTGTTGCTGGTTTTCTGCCAGTTTTGTTGATGATTCGTTGGCACAACTCATCAAAATAGTAATGACTATGATTAATACAAATCGCATGCATTTATAATTTATCAGCTACATTCTCTGCCAGCTTTTTCAGTTTGTCTATTTCATAACAAGGGCATGGTGTTTTGGCGCTGCGGCTTTCGTTTGTTTTTAATTCAACCAGATAACCGTTTTTACGAAATATGAGTTGGTGATTTTCCCGTTTTGAAAGCGGGTCTTTAAATACAAGTGTGAATGCTTCATCACCAATATTGCTGATGGACTGCAGTCCATTTGAAGTGTTGTCTTTTTTCATCCGGTTGATGCCGGATACAGCAGCTGTAGCATCTTTCAACACAGTTACAATAAATACCAGTTCATCGCCCCATGCATTTTTTCCAACACCATACAGACGGTTACAGTTGGCCCCTTTACGTTCAATGGAACTTATGCGCTCAACAATTCCTGTTTTACCGCATACATCCTCTACCATTGCGGTGGTAAGAATGGTTTCACAGTCAATAGCAGCCTTTACTTCTTTAGCTGAAGTACTGTTTACAGATGTTGTATGGTTTATTTCCTCAACGGCTAATTGTTTTTCAACTGTTGCAGTTTGTTCCGTTGATTTATTATTGTTGGCACAGGTGATACTTAAAGCTGTGATAAAAGCAAGTAACAGTAACTGCCTTGTAAAACCGGTGATCATACGAAGTGGTTTGATGATGATTGAATTGATGCAGTAAAATTGAAGTAAAGCAATCAGCAGGAAAACACATGATTGTGCAGGTAACGAAAGGTGGTATCAGATCAATTTTTTGCGGAGGGCAAGTGCCACTGCTTCTGTGGCGCTGTTTACATGCAGCTTGGCATAAATATTACGAATGTGAAAACGAACGGTGTCCACGCTAATCTGCAGATGATCAGCGATCATTTTATAACTGTTGCCTTCTACCAGTTGTTTGAGTACTTCTTTTTCTTTATCGGTTAGATTATTTTGTGCTGCTGTTCCTTTTTCTGATTTACCCGGACCAAAGAGTTGCAATACTTTTCTTGCAACAGAAGGCGTCATGGGCGAACCGCCATTCAATGTATCACGAATGGCTTTTACAATTTCATGCGGCGCCGTGCTTTTGAGCAAATACCCATCAGCACCGGCACAAATAGCATCAAACACCCGGCTGTTATCTTCAAATACGGTTAAGATGAGTATTTGTACCTCCGGTAATGATGTTTTGATTTGAATGGTTGCTTCAATGCCGTTAATGCCCGGCATATCAATATCCATGAGCACCAATGCAGCTGCTGCTGCCGCCACACGTTCGGCCGCCTGCAAACCATCTGCATAGCTGCCTGCAATACGGATGCCTGGAAATTCTTCAAAATACAATTCAAGACTTTTGCGATAAGCTTCATTGTTTTCGAAGATCACAATTGGTATTTGTTTCTGCTCTTTCAACAGTGCAATGTTACATTTTGCATGAATTATCTGTTAACTACCTGCACAATTATGCAGGTGGGTTATGCAATTGGCAATGTTGCTGTGATACAACATCCATTACCCGTAGTTGTGTTGATACTGAATGTTCCGTTCAATTCATCCATGCGCTGTTTCATATTCAATAATCCGTTGCGGCGGGTGAGTTGCTGTACATCAAAACCAATTCCATTATCCTGCAAACTTATCTGTAATGTACGCCCTGTAATACTGTATGTAAACGCTATCTTGCTTGCCTGTGCATATTTGATGGAATTAATCAGCGCTTCTTTGCACACCAGGTACAGGTTGCGGCGTTGCAGCATACTTAATGAAACGCCTGCATCACCTGCATCGCTGTACATCATGAATTGAATATTTCTGCTTTCCAGTAACGGAAGGGCCCATGTTTTAAAACGTTGTACAAAATCCAGCAGGGAATCATTCTCCGGTTGAATGGCCCATACAATATCCGACATGTTCTGGATACTGTCGGTTGCCTTTTCTTTGATTTCTGTAACAATCGATTTTTCTTTCTCCTGCTGCAGCCTGTTTTCCAATACACTGCTGTACACGGCAATGCTGCTGAGGGTAGAACCCACATCGTCATGCAAATCACGGGAAAGTTGCCAGCGGATACGTTCAATATTTTTTCTTGCAACGTATTCACGGCGAAGAATAATAAATACAGGAATAATAACTATAAGTAACAGCAGCAATATAAACCACCACTGTTGCCAGAAAGGAGAGTGAATTACAAAACGATAGTCTAAACTTTTCATTTGCCAGTTACCGTTGGGGTGCCGGTATTGGACCTCCAATACATAATTGCCCGGTTTGAGATTGGCAAATATGGTGTTGTTACTGTTGCCTGCAGTAATCCAATCGTCTTTTTTTCCGTTAAGCCGGTAACGGTATTGCATACTGCCTGCATGTATATAATCTAATGCTGCAAACTCAACACTGAGGCTGTTATTTTTCCAGGAAAGCGAAACCGGTTTTTTATTGCTTTGCAGCGGCAGCATTTGTTCTCCTGCACGCACAGCTGTAAACACAAATGGCTTTGCAGTTGGTTTTTCAAACGAGAGATAAGGAACATGTTCTACCCTGTTTTTATACAACAGATAAAATCCTAAATGTCCATCATACCTTGCAGAAATGAAGCGGTTATAACGTTTATCCAGTTGCGGTACCGTATATACTTCCAGTTTATCCGGATCACTGATATAATTAAAACCGTTTGGCGTTTCAATCCAGATTCTGTTTTCTTCGTCAGTAAAAATGTTGAAGATATTATTGGAAAGTAATCCGTCATTTGTACTGATGGTTTTTACCAGGTTCCCTTTTTTGTCAATAATTTTTATGCCTTCGTATTGTGTACCTATTAAGTAATGCCGATTGGTACTACTGATTTTAAATACAGAACCACGGAGATCAAGATCAACAATTTTTTTTGCCGTAAGTGCCCCTTTTGTTTGGAGCAGGTAAATAACGGCACCTGTATCAATCAACAGACATATATTACCGATTACTTTCCAGTCGGTAAGAATACTGTGTTGCCGGTTGAGTTGCACAGAATCAATGAAATGTCCATCAGTGGAGAAACGTTTGATAGAATATTTTCCTGCAAAGAGCAATTTATTATCAAGTGGGATACTTTTTACACCCAGATGTTGCAGAACCTCCGGCTCTATAAAAGGATGAAACTTACTTGTGTGTTCATCATAATAAATAACAGCATCGCTGAACCATGGGGTAAAGTACAGTCTGTTTTGAAAAGAGGTAAGAAAGGTTTGAAAATTTTTCCAGGTTCCGTTGGTTGCAGTTTGTTTGATTAACTGCAGTTGATTGGTTTCTTTATCCCAGTAATAGATGCCTTTTCCTTTGTTGTTGAGATATGCTTTACTTGAAACAGCCACCATGACGGTAGTATTATCATCCTGCATTGAAAAATTTTCTTTGCTGATTGAGACAGAAGCAATAAAACTGTTTGATTTTGATGTAGCAATAAAAATACCTTCAGCACAACTAATCCATACATTGCCTTCAGTATCACAAAACAATGAATATAAATTTTCCGCTCTAGTTCTTTTTTCACCCCATTGCAAATAACTGTAATCGTTAAGCAATTGCATAGAACTGTTGTACACGTACAGGTGACCACCAAGTGTTGCCATCCATGTATGTCCCTGCTGATCCTGTGTAAAAGCAATGGGAATGCTGAAAAACGCATCATTGTCTGTGGCAGGTTGCGGCAGTAACACACTGTCAATCCGGTTTTTGCGTAAATCATATTTATACAGAAACCGTTTATTCTCTTCCTGTAGCTGCCAGCTGCTGTACCAGATCTGTTCGTCTCTATCATTTAATACGGCTGAAATGTTGTAACTGTTGTTGAGCAGCTTGATTCCCTTTGGATTTTTCTCTTTGTAAAACCAGTTTTGTTTTTCATCCAGCATTAAAAAACCTTTGCTTGTTGCAATCCAAAGGCGGCCTTGTTGATCATGTACAATGCTGCGTTGATTCTTTCGTTCCCGGTCGTTTGCAATTGTATGATCAAGAAGTACTGTTCGTAATGTATCATTGATGATTTGTTGCAATCCGTTTACACTTGAAACGTAGAGTTTATTTTTTTTGGTGGAAATAACAGTATGTGTACGAAGTTGTTCACGGCTTTGTACAAATTGACGAAAACTACTTACGTTTCCTGTAGCTTGCTGAATTTTCACAAGCCCTTCGTGTTCTGTTACTGACCAGATATTGCCTTCTTTATCCTCCGCAATACCAAAGTTCATAATACCGGAGGGAAGTGATTGACCGGGTTGTTGCGGATTGTAAGTAAATGTATAAAACTGGTTACCATTAAAACGTTGCAGCCCGTTAACTGTGTTGAGCCAGATGATGCCACGTTTATCCTGAAAAATATATTTAACATGATGATCTGCCAACCCATTCTGCAAATCAAGATGACGGGCAGCTAAAAGCACAGAATCCTGTGCTTTTAAAAGGATTGCTTGAAAAATCAACCCAAAAAGAATGGGGATTTTATTCATAAGATTAGATGATAGAATCGTAATGATTTATGAAGTTAGGATTCTTTATGGAAAATAATACCATCCTTTTATTTTACGTTACGGCCTTTCCAGCTGTAATTAGAAAACTTTCCTAACCATCCCGCTGCTACGGTATAAATAATATGAAAGGGTTGCATTACCGGAAACCAGATCAGTAAGGATTGCTTTTTAAAAAAAACGGCAACAGGTATTAAAAAGAATAATTCTACAATTGTTTTTATAAACAATGCCCCTACTAATAAAATCCATATTTCCGGTTGAAAGAAACCCGCAATAAACAATATCAATAAATAAAGATTGAGCAGATATACCAATAACAAAACCCAAAATATACGCTTATCATTATACTTATCTGCTTTGCTGGCCCACCGGATACGTTGCTGAAAAAATTCGTTTAACGTTTCAACAGGATTAGTAAGCACAATACTTTGAGGTGTGTGACAGTAATACACTTTATCAGGAAACTTTTTTTGTATTTTATACATCAGCAGCATATCATCACCACTGGCAATATGGTCTACATCTTTAAAACCATCCACGTTCACAAATGCTTTTTTACTGTAACACAAATTAGCACCATTGCACATGCTGTGAAAGCCGGCACCAACACTTGCGGCAGTAATGCCTTGCAGACTTATAAAATCAAGATTTTGAAATAATTTAATAAACGATGATTCTTCTTTCATGGCTACAGGAGCGGCAATAAATTCGCATTGCTGCTGCTCAATCATCCATGCAAAATTCCGTAGCCATTCAGCAGGTACTATACAATCAGCGTCAGTAGTAACAATATAGTCACCTGCTGCATGTTGAATGCCGATTTCGATCGCTTTCTTTTTATACGAATTGATTTTTTCTGAAATGATATGTTTCAGCTGAATGAGTTTAACTGATGCAAATTTTCCAACATTGGATGCTGTTCCATCATCACTAAAATCATCAATCACCAATATTTCAAATAAATCGCTGGGATAATTCAAATATTCCATGGATTGTAAACAGGCTGTAATATTTTTTTCTTCATTACGGGCAGGAATAAGAATGGTAAATTTTACAGAAGGCTGAAATACAGAAAGTGGTTGAACGATTGTAAGCTTTGCATACCAATATTTGTAAAGCAGTAACAGCAAACTGTAGAACCCGATAAGAAATATTGAAATAATACACCAGAGCATGATGCAAAATAAGGATTGTTTTATAGAACAGCAGAAAAGTTACGCTCCATAAAACTATCAGTAAATACCTAATTCTTCATTTGAATTAATAGTATAATCCAAAAAGTACTTTATCAATTCCGCATTTTTTTCCCTTAGTAATTGATGACCGCTTTTAATTACGCTTACATTTATAAGTTGCTCCATCCCTTTTTGAAAACGAAATCCATTCGCAGCTAAAATTACTCTGTCATATTCACCAAATACAAGTTGAACGGGAATTTTATAGTCACTGATATTCTTCTTCACATTCCTCAACCGTGGTCGAAATTTTCTCATCGTAGTCCAGATATGATATAAATCATCACGCATTCTTTTGTTGTCAATATAAGCGTGTACAAATTTTGCCACACTCATATTAATCCATCCAAAACGTTTGAGTACATCCACCATCCATGCAAACCACTGCGGATATTGCATGGTAAAACGAAACAAACCATTGCCTAACCATGTTTGTGTAGCCAGCCAATACCAGAAATTCACTTTTAATCCATCAGGTGCCAGAAAAACAGCCTTTTCAATTTTATGCGGAATATGTTCAACTAAGCTTAACCCAACCCTGCCGCCCATGCTGTAGCAAAGCAGGTGAATTCTTTTGCTCCCGGTATCATCTATTAATTCTTCAACAAGTTGTATCATCTGTTTAGCAGAAAGCGGGCGTATTTTGCGCCATTGGGTTTGTCCGTGCCATGGAAAATCGAGGGCGTATATCGTAAATAACTCACTTAAATGCTTTTCAAGAAATGTAAAGCTTGCCGCTTCTTCACCAAATCCGTGCATACAGATTAATATTTTTTCACCCCTACCTCCTTTGAGGTAAGAAAAAGTAGCATGCTCCCTTGTAATTGAATATCGCTGCATAGATGTTAAATCTGAAAATATTTATAACTTACAATTCTTTCAAAGATAGATTTGCAGCTGCTTATGGCACGAAGTAAAAAAAAGTTTACCCAAAAAATTACGCTTTTTCTCGCAGTTATATTTGTTACAGGCACCGTTGTATTGTTTGGTTATTTATGGTGGGTTGAAACCCGAATTTCTGCTATACGATACAAAGAATTTGGTATTCCCATTCCTGAAGGTTACTCCATACATGGCATTGATGTAAGTCGCTATCAAAACATAGTGAACTGGCCACTGGTGAAAGAAATGAATGTACAGGGAATTTCCATTGATTTTGTTTTTATCAAGGCAACGGAAGGAATTGGTGATACAGATAACCATTTTAAACGTAACTGGCGCAAAGCAAAACAAGCCGGACTTATTTGCGGAGCGTATCATTTTTTTCTGCCTACAAAAGATGGTACAGCACAGGCAAGAAATTTTATTAAGCAGGTAAAGATTGAAGCTGGTGATTTACCGCCCGTTGTGGATGTGGAGCAGACGTATGGGGTAAAAAAAGAATTGTTACAACAGCGGTTGAAAGCCTGGCTTTATGCAACAGAGCTAGCTTATGGAGTAAAACCCATTATTTATACCAATGTAGATTTTTACAAAAAATATCTGTCTGGCGAGTTTGATGATTATCCGTTGTGGGCTGCACATTACCTGCAACCTGTAGCACCACGCATCAGTCGTAATTGGCACTTTTGGCAACATAGTGAAAAAGGACGAGTAAATGGTATTGACTCCTTTGTTGATTTTAATGTGTTTAATGGCGACAGTACTGAGTTTAAAGAACTATTGCTTAAATAATTACATTTGCAATCATAAATTTTACATATGAAACAACTCTTCTTAATTTTCTTTGCTTTGGTACTCTCATCGGCTGTATTTGCTCAAAACAGAACAGCTAACAGTTTAGATTATAAAACTGCTGTGGGTATAAAAGCATGGAATGGCGCAGGTGCTAATCTCAAAACGTTTATCAATGAAAAAAATGCAATAGAAATGGTTGGCTTTTTTTATAACAGGGGCACACGCATTACCGGACTGTATGAAATACATGGGGATTTGAATACAGAAGGTAATCTTAAATGGTATATTGGAGGCGGTGCACATGCCACTATCTATAAAGGATATACCGGTGTTGGGTTAGATGGGGTTATTGGTATTGATTTTAAACTGCCCAATGCCCCGCTCAATTTTGCGCTGGATTGGCAACCTGCCTTTGAACTTGGCAGCGGTACATACAATGGGTTTTATGGAAATTGGGGCGGCTTTGCCATCCGTTATACACTGTAATTAGTTTGATAAATAAAACAGGAAATGCTGCAAACTACTTGCAGCATTTTTTGTTAATACATTTACAAAAATAAAATTATGAGCGGAATAGAACCGGAAACCAGAGATTTTCTAAAACGAATTATGCAAACAGTAAGTATGGGGATGTTGTTTTTACTGTTGCATATGACATTTGGCATCTATTTTAACTGGGCTTTTTTTGAGGGAAGTATTCGCACCGGAAATATTATTTATTACATCATTTTCGTGCTGTCGCTTGCTGCACTAATCTATTTTTATTACAGATTGTGGCATGCTAAATTATAAAGGATACACTGCACCGGTATATCCTTTATAAATTTAATATATTACTTTTTTCTTTTGCTCACTCTTATTAATGATACCATACTCAGTAGTGCAACTGATGCCATAAAAATGTCTTTACCGGCTTTTTTGTTGTGCGTTTCTGAAATTATTTCTTTGCTTACTGATGTGTAGGATGCTTCATTTTTTACTTCATCGGCGTTCATTACCACATCCCAGTCATCATAACCTTTACCTGTAAGCTGTACCAGCATTTCCATTTCTTTTTTACGACGCTCTTTCAGGGATTTCAAATATGCTTTACCTGCTTCACAATTTAAATCGCCGGTAGCGGGATGAGTGATGATGTAGCGGGTTTGATAATTTTCTTTATTGGGTGTTTCCTGAAAAATCAGATCCTGTGCGTAATGCTTGCGGTTGTAACGTACATGCAGGCGGGTAAAAAATACATGTCGCTTTTGTGTTTCGTATTGATTCACATAATCATTATAAGCATCTTTGCCCAGCCACCATACGCCTGCTTTTTTAAGGTCTTCAAAATTGGGCGGCTCGCTCACACAAGGATCACATTTCATAAAATTTGCAGGACTCACATCCCAGGCATATTCCAGAAACAAGCTGTTTTGCTGTTGTGCCCATTGATGCTGAAAAGTATTGGCGTAAAAACTTCCAAAGTTGGTATTAACAAACAACGGGATATTTTTAGCTGTAGGCATCTGTAACGTGCGATAGTTTGTGCTTTCAATTCTTCCATTGCGTGTAAATGCAAAAACAATCATGTCTTGATCTCCATCCGCATTTGCCATACCTAAACGAATTGGTAACATAAACTTTGGTGAATTGAATTTAATCTGAATAGGGCGCAATTGTTCAAAACCGAGATTTTCCTGTTCTTCAACATTCACCTTCACTACAAAAAATTTCATGTTGCTTTTGATATAAGGTTCCAATACCTCTGATGCACCTTTGGGAATTTTGTACTTATTTGCTGTGAGCCATTTGTATAAACCGCTTGATTCTTCTGCACTTAAGATAACAATATCATACTCTCCAACAGTGTAAGTGGCTTCTACAGTCACCTTGTAGTCTTCTTTTTCCTTTACTGCTTTTTTTCTTGTAGCCATTCCTGAAACAACTACTTCGCTCAAAGGAGCACTTTGTTCCATGGCGTAGAATTGATGACATGGATTTTGATCATAATACTCTACCAGTCTTGGTTTGGAGTAATCATTGAGCCGCTGAAATAAACCGGCTTCTACAACTTTGATATCGCTCTTTTTTAAAACGGTAGGTACAGGTACCACCATTGCAAAGTCGGTAACGTTTCCTTTAAAGTCATTACTCATGGTAATTACGGTTCGGTCGCCGTCACGAACCAGGATTACCTGCGATGTTTTGTTGGTGAGGGTACCATCTGCTTTGCTTACATAAAAACCGCAGAAAGCCCACACATCGCTGCTGATGAATACCAGCAATAAAAATGCGGCGATTGTTTTTTTCTTCATTGTATTTTATTTTAAATTTTTAAAGGCATCATGCAAAGAGCGCAAGGGTTACGAAGAGGCAACGGGATATCAACTTTGTGCGCTTTGTATTCTTTGTTCCTTTGTGTGAAATGTATTTCGCCATTCAAACGGTTTTGCTTTCATCAACCAATCAAATACTGGAACCAACGGTGCTGCAAACACCAGCACATAAATAGGCGTACTGTTCATCCATTTAAAAGCACTGAGATAAAAGGCAACTGCAGCTATGAGCATGGCCCATACTATTCTGGCCACTGCATGATTGGGTGCAGTTTTGGGGTCGCTTATCATAAAGAATGAAAACAGCAATAAACTCCCGGTGGAAACAGATTGTACAAATACATCGAATGACCAGTTGAGATAAACTACCTGTCTTGCAAATAACAATCCTGCAAATGAGAAGAGGAATGCCAGCGTAATATCAAGCTTCTGCACTTTTGTAACTATAATCAACCCCAAACAACAAACGGCAAAAAAAAGAACCGCACCACTTCCCCATTGTGCAGGAGAAAGCCAGGCATCTTTAGAAATTAAAATAGTTGCTACAATTCCAAATGCAGATGGATTAAAAATATGTTTGCCCTTGTACCGAAAAATATATTTTGATAAAACCGTTAACGTTGCTGCCAGTACACAGATATACCACTCATTGGTTTTTAATAACAAACACAAACTGAAACAACTCACCAGTGCACTCTTCCATCCACCATTTTTCCAGTTCAAAGGAGAAATTATTTTTCTTGTTATTATGGAATCTGCAGCCCATTGCATCAGCAGTCCTGTGATGATGTATAAACTGTATTCCATCCATGCAGATTGCCATTGGAGAAATAAGATTCCGTAAGAAAGAAACAGAAGCTGAAAGGTCATTTGAAAATAACGGGCATCAATTGATTTTGGTACCGCAGCCATAAATAGAATTTGCTGATGGGATGTAGCAGCCCAACAGATTACATAAACCGAAAAAGAAAAATTTTTGTTAACAGGATAAAACCCGGCAGGTTTTTATTAATTTTTAGGTTGGTAAGCGTTTTTATAAAAGCCGCTGCTTCATCTTCTGCTCCAGTAATTTTTTTTCAATAACAGATTGGGTGAGTTCAGAGGCTTCTTTAAAATATTGTTTGGCTTTATCATATTGTTTTAACTGCCAGTACAGTTCTCCCAATGTTGCAGGAAGTAAATAATATTTTTTAAGTGAAGCAATATCAGTAATTGATTCAATGGCATTAATTCCTTCGGCAGCACCTTTTAATTCTGCAATTACAATAGCACGGTTAAGTGCAATTACCGGAGATGGATAGTAGTTATATAATAAGTTATAACAATTGAGGATGTGATTCCAGTTGGTATGTGCATAATCACGGGCGATTGCATGTTCATAAGCAATCCCTGCTTCAATATGATACTTGCTCATTTGCTCACCTGCTGCAGATTGTTCCAGGTGATAAATACCATTTTCAATTAGTGCACGGTTCCATTTGGTACGGTCCTGCTGTTTTAGTAATAACACATTTCCATTTGCATCTAATCTTGCATCATTACGTGATGCGGTAAAACACATAAGCGCCATCAGTGCATGTGCATTTTCATGGGGTACTGCGGGGCTGCGGCAAATCAATTCGCACAAACGCAACGCTTCCTGCATTACATCCCTCCGAATCAGTTCTTCATGATTGGTGGAATTGTATCCCTCATTAAATAATAAATAGATTGCAAGTAAAACTGAGTGTAACCGTTTTTCCAGTTCTTTTGCAGGAGGCATTTCAAACTCCACTTTGTTTTCTTTAAAAGTTTGCCGTGCCCTGTACAACCGTTTTTCAACAGCATCATAACTGCTTACGTAAGCTTTTGCAATTTCAGATACGCTGAAACCACAGAGCGTTTTTAAAATAAGTGTAACCTGTGCTTCAGTTGAAAGTGAAGGATGGCAGCATACAAACATCATTTGCAAACGGTCATCATCAATACTTTTGATATTGACCAGTTCATTCATGGTTGGCACAAGCGAATAGCCCGATTGCAACAAAGGTGTGAGTTGCTTTGCATATTGCTCTGAGCGTTTTTGTTTGCGCAGCGCATCAATTGCTTTGTTGCGTGCTACTGTAAAAAGCCAGGCGGTAGGATTATCAGGCAAACCATTTATTTTCCAATTACTCAATGCATGTAATAAAGTATCCTGTACCACATCTTCTGCCATTTGCAGTTTGTGCACTCCAAACACTTTGGTTAATACGGAAACCAGCTTTCCCCATTCATGCCGGAAGAGATGATCAATGGTTTGTTCTATTTGGGGAGCAGGTTGCAATGGAACAGTTATTCCTAAAATTACAAAAGCGCAGCTTATATTCCTGCGCCTTTTCAATTAATTCATTTTACTACTGTTTCGGAAAATCAGGATGTGCTTTCAACTCGGCAATCTGCAGCGTATGCCGTTTGGTATGAGCTGATAAAAACAAAAGTAACTGGTAAGCATCCACAATGCCCAAGGGAGTTTCTGCTACATGATTGCGCAGGTCTTCTTTAGTTTCACTCATATATTGTATTAATGCTTCACGGCGTTCGTTAAAAATTTTTAAGGCGTCTGTAGCAGACAGCCCTGTAGGATAAAATCCTTCTCTTGTTTTTACTTTAAAATTCCTGTTAGCTAGCATTCCTTTTATCATATCATCTGTCATCTTTACCTCACTGCGCCTTTGCGGTGTAGCAGGAGCCTTCATGACGCCACTGTACCAGTCAAACAGATTTTTTTCTGATAAGGCAAGATGCTCAACACATCCGGCAGCACTCCACACTGTGTCAGCCGGTTTCCAGTTCAGTTGTGTTTCACTCAACTCTTTTATTTCATCTGCCAGTGCTTTTTGAGTTTCTTTAAAATAAGCAATGGCATTTTTCCGCTCCTCATCTGTAAGGGGATCTGTAACAGATAAAGTGAAACTGAAAGTAAACAACAACGTAACAGCTAATAATATCTTCTTCATACTTGTAAGTTTAAGGTTAAAGACAAATGGAAGAAATACAAGTTATACTTTATCGCTTCCATTTGCAAGTTTTTATGCGGGCATATCAATTTTCTGTACCTGGCGCACAATTACTTTTCCCCCGGTTGCATAATCAGGATAATCTTCGCAAAGGGCAATTGCCTCATCATAATCATTGGCATTTATAATAAAATAACCGCCAATGATTTCTTTGCCTTCGGCAAAAGGACCGTCTACAACATTTTTATGGCTACCACTTAAAATTTTACCGGTGGGCAGAAGTGCCTCGCCGCTATCATATTTGCCAGCCTGTGCCAGCTTGTTAATCCAGGCAAACCATTTGCCCATAATTTCATCCATTTGCTGGGGAGTGGGTTGCTGGCCTGTCATTGTGTTTTGAAATAACAACATAAACTTTTCCATAATTGATTGTTTTAATTGGTTTGTGAAAAATGATTTAATTAAAGACGAAGGGAAAAACAGAATCCGGACAGAAGTTAAAATTATTTTTTTGTACTCAGGGAACCCCTGGTTACCATCCAACAAATTGTGCTTGTAAAAAACTGAAACATTTTCTACATTAACAATCTTTTCCTGATTCAAAATGCATAAATGAGTGAGCTTAAAACAAAACCCGGTGGAAATGTAACGGCTTTTCTGGAAGCTATAAAAGATGAAGGAAAGAAAAACGATTGCCTGCGTCTTCTTAAGCTGATGAAGCAGGCTACCGGGGAAGAACCTGTACTTTGGGGCGGGCGTATTGCAGGCTTTGGTTCGTATCAATACAAAGGTAAAAGCGGACGAAGCGGCACTTGGTTTATAACAGGGTTTGCAGCTAATAAGCAAAACCTTACGATTTATATCATAGCAGGATTTAACCGGTATGAAGCATTGATGAAACAATTAGGAAAATATAAAACCGGAGTTTCCTGTTTATACATAAACAGTTTAAAAGATATTAATGAACCTGTGCTCAAAGAACTTATTACAACATCCTATAAATACATGAAGCAAACATATACCGCTTAAAACTATATATATGAAACATGCAATCAGCTGGTTTGAAATACCAACAAAAGACATTGACCGGGCTCAACAGTTTTATGAAACTATTTTTGAAATGAAAATGGTACCGCTGGATAATCCTGCGCTGAAAATGCGTTTGTTTCCATTAGATGATGTGATGACTGGTGTGGGCGGCAGCATTGTACAAACAGAAGGCTATCATGTACCCTCTGCTACTGATGGACCTTTGATTTATCTGGATGCAAACCCCGATGTAAATACTGTGATTAACAGAGTGGAAGCAGCCGGCGGCAAAGTACTTGTACCTAAAACACAAATAAGTGAAGACTATGGTTATATGGCTGTGTTTTTAGATACAGAAGGCAATCGTATCGCTTTGCATAGTGTGCCTGAAAAATATTTATAAACGAAAAAAACACCCATTAATATTCATTTAAAAAAACCCTTATGCAATCCAAAGCAACTACCGTTGATGCCTACCTGGCCGAACTGCCGGAAGAGCGGCAAAAAGCAATTGAGAAATTACGAAAGGTTATCAAAAAAAATCTGCCCAAAGGATTTAAAGAAGAAATGGGCTATGGAATGATGGGCTGGAGTGTACCACACAGCATTTATCCTGCAGGTTATCATTGTAATCCAAAAGACCCGTTACCTTTTATGGGACTTGCTTCGCAAAAAAATTCCATCAATCTTTATCATATGGGTATTTATGCCGACCCCAAACTGCTCAAATGGTTTCAGGAAGCACATGCAAAAGCATCACCCAAAAAGTTAGACATGGGTAAAAGTTGTATCCGCTATAAAAAACCGGAAGACATCCCGTATGACTTAATTGGTGAGCTGGCATCAAAAATTACAGTAGATGACTGGATTAAAATATATGAAACGGGATTTAAAGACCACCGTAAAAAAAAATAATCATCAACCCCATCACTACAAAATGAAAATATATTTATTATTCATTTGCATTTTTACATCAGCACATTTATTGGGGCAGGATTCAACTAAAACAAAATCCAAACAATGGCTGGGTATTCTTACACTTGCTCCCAAATTTCAGAACGATAAAAACTGGACTAAAGCAGATGAAGCGATAGCGGGTGAACACTTTAAACGATTGGTACAAATGAACAGGGATGGTGTGGTGTTACTTGCAGGCCGCACACAATTAGAAAGCAACGACCCCAACATGATGGGTCTTGTAATTTTTTATGCCAAAGATGAAAAGGAAGCAATAGATTTTATGATGAATGACCCTGCGGTGAAGAATAAAATCATGCTGGCCAAAGTATTTCCATATGCTGTTGCTGTAGGTAGTTGCAACTAAAACAAATGATACAGATGAAAAAACTTTTATCGCTGCTGCTTTTTGCATCATTCAGTGCAGCAGCCCAGAAGTCTGAACAAATGAAGTGGATGGTTGGCATCTGGAAAATCAGCACCAACAATGGTACAATGGTTGAACAATGGCAAATTATCAATGACAGTACTTTAGCAGGCAAAAGCTTTTTTGTAAAAAACACCCGTCTCAACGGTGGAGTCGGGCAGGGTACTGATACCATTCCGCAGGAAACCATTGAACTTACTTTCCGCAATGGAAATTGGAATTATATTCCCACTGTAAATAATCAAAACAACAATCTGCCTGTTGCTTTCAAAATCATTTTTCTGAGAGGTACTGAATTTATCAGTGAAAACACGGCGCATGATTTTCCGCAGCGTATTGCTTACCGCCGTATCAAAAACCAACTCTTTGCAAGTATTGAAGGAACAAGAAACGGAACGTATGGAAAACAGAATTTTGATTTTGTTGCAGAATAAATTATTAACGCTTACCACAATAAGAAATAAATTTTCGTTCTTACATTTCTGCAGCAATGAAAGCAATTGTTTACAACAAGTATGGCAACCCGGATGATTTGCAATTAAAGTCTGTGACAAAGCCACAGCCGAAAAGTAATGAAGTGTTGATCAAAGTACATGCAGCTTCCATCAATTCATGGGATTGGGATTTGCTCAAAGGCCATCATTTCATTGTTCGTTTACTCAGCGGATGGTTTAAACCCAAAAATAAAATACTCGGTGCTGATGTTGCAGGTGTTGTTGAAAAAGTTGGTGATACTGTGCAAACATTTAAACCCGGCGATGAAGTGTTTGGCGATATTGCCGATGCAGGTTTTGGTGCATTTGCTGAATATGTTGCTGTGCCCGAAAAACTCCTGGCAAAAAAATCATCTGCATTAAGCTTTGAGCAGGCAGCTGCTTTGCCACAGGCAGGTTTGCTTGCTTTACAGGGTTTGCGTTATAAAAAACCATTACATCAAGGTGAACATTTACTTATTAATGGCGCAGGTGGCGGCGTAGGTACAATTGCATTAACATATGCCAAAGGAATTGGCGCAACTGTTACCTGTGTTGATAAAGCATCTAAGTTTGAACTGCTGCATTCATTAGGAGCTGATGAGTTAATTGATTATACTAAAGAAGACTATACCAGAAACGGAAAACAATATGATTATATACTGGATGTAACTGCACATCGCTCCATCGCCGATTATAAGCGTGCATTAAAACCAGGTGGTGTTTTTTGCATGATTGGTGGTTCAATGGGTGGTTTGTTGCTTAAGTTTGCATTATTCAGTCCGCTCATTTCAAAAATGAGCGGTAAACACCTGGGGTTGATGGGCTACCGTCCTTCAAAGGAATATCTTGAAGAACTTGCACAATTGTTTACTGAAAATAAAATTGCAATCATTATTGATAAAGTATTTTCACTGGAAGAAACACCAGCAGCATTCCGCCATTTTGAATCGGGTAATTTCGTTGGTAAGATTGTAATACGTGTTGAGCCATTATAAACCATTGCATGCTTTTGTGCAACTAATGAACAAAATTATTTATAGAGTTTGTTATCCATCAGGCTAATCGCATTATTACCTTTTCTCAATACATTCAATATGACTGTTGTCAGAATTTAAAGGAATTTCTTATGCATGTCTCTTTCATTCATAATAATTACAGAAACGAAGAATACACCGGTAATAATGCAGGAGTATAAGGGCGGGAATTAATAAAAAAAGTTCAGCAAGCTGAACTTTTTATGTAGTATGATTCTGGTTAATGATTGCAAATAGTTTTTCCGCATCGTTCTTTTTAAACAATTGCGTTCCCTCGTTCATAGTAGCTGCACTACCGCAGGCAACACCAAAACGAATGGCTTCACGCAGCGGACGTTCTTTCTGCAACATATAGGTGATGCCTGCCACCATACTATCGCCTGCACCCACGGTACTTCTTTTTTCCACTTTCGGTGCTCCGCAGAAATAACGTTTGTCTTCTGTGATCAACCATGCACCATCGGGCCCCATTGATACTACCATAATTTCAGCATACCCATCTTTGATTGCTTGCTGTGCTGCCTCCGGTACTTCATTTTTATCCAGCCAGTCTACATTGAGCATCTTGCATAACTCACCAATATTTGGTTTAATCATGTAAGCATGTTTGCCTTTCAATGCCTGCAATGCCGGGCCGCTGGTATCCACAATACACTTGGCACCAACTGCTGCTGCATTTTTTACAATGAGTCCATAAAAATAATCGGGAAGACCAGGAGGTAAACTGCCACTGGCCACAACATAGGAAGGTGAGAAAGAACGGATTTGATCCACCAGCGCTTTAATGGTTTCTTCCATTACTTCACGACCGGGAAAGGTAAAACGGTATTGATTATTTGTTGATGATTCCAGTACAATCCAATTTTCTCTTGTTTCCACTTTGGTATCAACTGCATGAAATAAAATGTTTTCCTCTTTGAGCAGCGAACATAGCATGTTGCCGTTGTTACCTCCTGCCGGAAATAAAGCAACAGACGATGTTTCTAACCGTTGTAATGCTTTGCTTACATTAATACCACCACCACCGGGTTCATTTACAACTTCAGTACAACGAAGTTTACTTTCAGGTTTAAATTTTTCAACCGTTGAACTTTTATCAATACAGGGATTGAGTGTTATTGTGAGTATCATTTTTATTAATTGAAATGCAAAAGTAGAGGTTAAACAACTGAGGTTTTATCCCTGTTTGGTGATTTATATCACCAGATGATAAAACAATAAGCAGAAATCAATTATAAGAATGTGTTTCCAGCTCATTCAGCACCAGTTCAATTCTTTTCTTCAACGTTTCATAGTCTGCAAATCCACGTGACAGCAGGTGAAATTTATTTTCAGTAGCCTGCATCAACACCTGCGGAAAGCCGGTTACCTGCAACTGCTTGCACAATTGAAACTCGTAGTATGCTTTTTCTTTATATGCTTCACTTTTCAATTTTGCATAAAAATCATCCGGATTGATTTGGTATTTCTCCAGCAGATGACGGTAGGCTTCATTATCCGTTAAATCTCTTCCTTCGTAATACAAACCGTATTGCATATCAGCTATAAACTGTACCTGTAGCTCTGGGTAGATTTCTTTAATGATGCTTAAAGCAATGGCCGGCTTTTCAGAAGAAGGAAACCAATCGCTTTTATCCGGATTGTTGATGTGCCACAAATAATCTTCACCAAACGTTATTCCCGTTAATTCTTCTACACGTTTATAAGCACCTTTGATATAACCTGCGGTAGCGCTGAAATGTACAGGCTCATCCGGCAGTACCATACCGCCACTTAATACTTCTGTATGAAACTTGTGTTTATATTCATCAGCTATTTGTTTAATAACCGGGCTGAAACCATAACACCATCCGCAATACGCATCGTAACAATAAATAAGAAGAGGTTGCATAGTGCAAAGATAAAGAAACTAAGACCTATAAGGTTTGCCGGTCAGGATAGCAGCGCTGCAAACCTTTAGGCCATGGAGAATATGATTTTATTTGAGCCTATAAAAGAAATGTACAGATTCTAATTCTTCCGCACCTGTTGCCCTGTAAAATTCTACAGCATGTGCATCTTGTTTTTCTGCAGCTACAAACACTTCAGCATAGTTCATCTTTTGGCAATAGTTGTTAAAGGATGCAATAAGTTTATTACCGATTCCTTTTCGTTGATAGGCTGTGCTTATTGCAACATCATGAATATATGCATGTTTCTCTTTGGAGTAATACTGCAAAAGCACATAGGCACTGAGGCCACCAACAACTTTGCCATCAAGTTCTGCTACCATAAACATCATATCAGGATTTTCCAGTAGTCTCTGCAGGTAGGATTCGTCGGGAACTGTAAAAGACTTCATTTCAAAAACAGCTTCAAAAACATGAAGAAGTTCAGCAAGTTTTACAGAATCGTTTTGTGATAGTTTGGAAATCAACACTTCCATAACAATTGTATTACATGTATTTCCAGTTACGCTGTTTTTTTTCTGCTACCCATTCCACCGTTTGTTCAATTCGCTTTTTCCGTGTTTCATCCCGTCTGGCTTCTGCAATCCATTGGATATATTCATTTTTATGACCTGGAGGAAATTGCTCAAATACAGTCAATGCTTTTTTATTTTTCTTTAATGCGGCTGATAAATCTGCAGGAATAGATAAATTTTTTGCAGGCGCAGGTTTTTCTTTTTTTATTTTGATGCCTTCATCATTGAGTTTCATGGCTTCTTTGATGTAAGCGATTAACTTTTTGTCTGAAGGCAAATCTTTGAGTGTAGTAATCTTTCCTAAATGCCCCATTGCCACTTCACTTTTTGCTGTTTCCATCAATTGCGGGTCCTGCATCAGAGCAGCTTTCCAAAAACCAAAGGAGCAGTGTTGTTTAAACGCTGCCATGCTGCACATCACTTCGCCTTTGTAATCAAAATGCGGCATGCTCCATTTCATTTTTTCTTCTGCCTGCGGACAAGCTTTGTGTACTAGTTTACGTAAATGAATTAAAATGGGTTGTGCAAAGGGGGCACTATTGGCAATGTACGCATCAATGCGGGGATCAGTAGTTGCCATATTTTTATATTAAGGGTTTTTAAAAATCTATTGATACAATCACTGTTGTTTTCAGAGGTAATATTCAATTGCCATGTTTGAAAAGCGTTTCTTTTACGTTATGCCTTTATTCTTTTTTCTAATGTGCCTCCAGCCAGTTTGTGCCCGTTCCAGCTTCTGCAATTACAGGTACGCCATTGGGTAACGGCATGGCAGTTTGCATACTTTCTAAAATCAATGCTTTCATTTCATCTGCTTCTTCTTTAACCACATCAAACACCAACTCATCATGCACCTGTAAAATCATTTTACTTTTGAGTTTGGTTTTCTTGAGTGCTTCATGTGTCTTAATCATGGCCAGTTTAATCATATCTGCTGCTGTACCCTGTATAGGTGAGTTAATAGCATTCCGTTCTGCAAAACCACGTACAGTAAAGTTGGAAGAGTTGATATCTCTCAGCCAGCGCTTTCTGCCCATGAGCGTTTGTACATAGCCATGCTCCCTTGCAAAGTTGATGGTATCATCCATGTACTTTTGAATACCTGCAAACTCTTTCTTGTAGTTATCAATAATTTCTTTTGCTTCTGTTCTGCTGATACCAAGATTATCAGCCAAACCAAATGCACCCTGTCCGTAAATGATTCCGAAGTTGACGCTTTTGGCTTTATAACGCATTTCTTTGGTAACATCTTTCTCTTCTACTTTATATACTTTGGCAGCAGTAGCAGTGTGGATGTCTTTGTTCTGAATAAATGCTTCACACATGGCAGGATCACCGCTGATGGCTGCTACAATGCGTAGTTCTATTTGTGAATAATCAGCACTTACCAAAACATGATTGTTATCTCTTGCTATAAAAGCTTTACGAATTTCTCTTCCCCTGTCTGTACGTACCGGGATGTTTTGCAGGTTGGGATTATTACTTGCTAAACGGCCTGTAACGGCAACTGCCTGTCCGTACGTAGTATGAACTCTGCCTGTTTTTCTGTTGATAAGGAGTGGTAATGCATCTACATAAGTTGATTTGAGTTTGGTTAACTCACGAAAAGCTAAAATATCTGCCACTATAGGCGATGTATGTGCAAGTTTCAATAAAACATCTTCACCTGTTGCATACTGACCGGTTTTTGTTTTTTTGGCTTTAGGATCCAGCTTTAAATGATCAAACAATACTTCGCCTAATTGTTTGGGTGATGCGAGGTTGAATTTTAATCCTGAGCCTGTATACACTTTTTGCTCCGCTTCTTTTGCTTCTTTCTCTAATTGCCTGCTATACTCATTTAAAAAATCAATATCTACTCTTATGCCTTCAAACTCCATATCTGTAAGCACCTTCACCAATGGATTTTCCACTTCATAAAAAACTTTTTCTACATCCTTTTCTTTAAGCAATGGAAAAAGTGCATGTTTCAACTGTAATGTTATATCAGCATCCTCTGCAGCATACTCTTTAATTTTTTCCAGTTCCACATCACGCATTGTTCCCTGATTTTTTCCTCTTTTACCAATGAGTTCATCAATAGGTACCGGTTCGTAACCAAGAAACTGTGCACTTAATACATCCATGCTTCGTTTACCATCAGGCTCCACTACATAATGCGCCAGCATGGTATCAAATAAATTTCCTTTAAGCTCCACACCATACCACTTTAACACCAGTAAATCATATTTGGTATTTTGTCCAATCCATGTTTTGCTTTCATCAGCAAACAAGTCGTTGAAATAAGAAAGGATTTTTTTTGTTTCGTTCTGATCTGCAGGACATGGAATGTAATAACCTTTATGCGGTTCGTAAGAAAAGCTCATACCCACCAGTTCGCAATCATTGGCATCAATGCCGGTTGTTTCTGTATCAAAACAAATTTCTTTTTGAGTTGATAATTCAGCAATCAGTTTTTTAATAGCAGCTTCCGTTGTTACTGCAAAATATTCATGTGGGGTGTTGCTGATGTTTTGTGATGCTCCCAAACTGTTATCAGTTATTTCATCTTTTGTATCACCATCTACTTTTTCAGTTTCATCTGCTTTCACAGGAGCTTTGGTTTCTTTACGCACTTCACCCATGGTCGTATCAATCACATTACCGAAGAGATCCGTTTGCACCCCGGTTGGAAGTTCTTTTTCAATGACCGTTTTTTTGGCAGGTGTTGCAATAGCTTCTCCTAAAATGCGCTGACCGATGGTTTTAAATTCCAGTTCGGTAAACACTTCACGTAACAAGTCTTTATTCATTTCCTTTAAACGAAAATCTTCTTCATGAAATTCCACGGGCACATTGGTAATGATGGTAGCAAGTTTTTTACTCATGATAGCGAGCTCTTTTCCTGCTTCAATTTTTTCACCCATTTTGCCTTTGATGTTTTTTGCATTGGCCAATACATTTTCCATTGTACCATATTCTGCTAACAGTTTTGCTGCGGTCTTTTCACCCACACCAGGAATGCCGGGAATATTATCAACACTATCACCCATCATTCCCAGAATATCGATTACCTGGCTCACATCTTTAATACCCCATTTGGCACATACTTCATCCGGGCCCATAATTTCAACATCACCGCCCTGGTATCCGGGTTTGTAAATTTTTATTTTATCGGTTACCAGTTGTCCATAGTCTTTATCAGGAGTAACCATATAAACATCATAACCAGCTGCTGCAGCTTGTTGACTTAATGTACCCACTACATCATCGGCTTCATAGCCATCTAATTCCATTACCGGAATATTAAACCCACGGATGATTTTTTTGATATCAGGAACAGATGCCAGTAAATCTTCAGGCGCATCCTGACGGTTGGCTTTGTACTCAGCAAAATCTGTATGACGTTCAGTTGGAGCAGCTGTATCAAAACATACTGCCATGTGTGTGGGCTTTTGATTGTTAATTAAATCAATCAATGTATTGGTAAACCCAAACTGTGCATTGGTGTTTTTGCCTTTGGATGTATTACGTGGGTTGCGGATGAGTGCATAGTATGCACGGAAGATGAGCGCAAACGCATCAAGCAGGAATAATTTTTTTTCAGCCATTTTGCTAAGGTAAGTTCCTGTTCAACCAATAGCAAACCGGCGATGAAGTTTTTACAAACGAAAACAGGGGATGGTAGAAACCACCCCCGCAAAACTTACATTATGAGAAAAATATAGTACAGGCAATAATATAGGGTACGGACTAGCCTGTGTAGTCACACTATTTTAAAATAAACTTATGTGCGGTTGAATTACTTAACCTCTGCTACAGCAGTTTCAGAAGGTTTAGCTTGTTTTGTTTCAGCAAGCTGCTCCTTGTTAACATTGGCTTTACCAGATGCAATACGTGCAAGAAAAGAATCTTCCTTATAAAACACGTTTAAATAAATAGCAAAGAGGAAAAATACGAATGAGAAGAAGCGTAATGGCTTTTTCATTGTAATTGGATTTAGTTTTTCTTGAATAATTGGACAACTCAAAAATACAGCGCCTGTTTGAAAAAACAAAACACAAAATCTGCTTTTTTAAAAAATAAGGGTTACTACTTTGTACGCCGTAATATTACGCAAAGCGGTATATGAGGGTTTGCGTACTATGGTGTTATGAAAAAAGTATTACATTTTTTAGTATAGAAAATAGTAACAATTTCATTGCTATTTAAAAAAAACAAAATAGTTATGAAATGAGTTGGAAAAAATTCTTAAATCGTCACGCTAAAATCTGCAATCTTTAAAGCACTCCTTCCTTAATTTCTTCCCATAAATCTCTGTAGCATTGGGCTGCATAACTGCTGCGTGCAAATTCTTCCAGTGGTGCTTTGTGTACGCCCATCTTTTCTACATCACTTAAATAAGGAATATAATTTTCGAAGAAGCGTTTGTCTTTATACAGCTCTTCCATTACTTCATTGTGCATATTTCGGCGCAGATCTGTCATTGTAAAAAAACAGGCCATCTTTTTGGCATCAATGGCTTTTTCTTTAAAGAAATCTTTAATCATGTGATAAGTACGTACGGATAAGGTCGTTGGAATAATAGGCATTAAAACAATATCAGATGCATTAAAGATATTTTCAGCTAATGAGCTTAAACCGGGCGGACAATCAATAAATACAAAATCATATTCATCTTTTATTTGTTTTAGTACAGAAGCCAGACGTTTTTTTGAAGTCTGCATTTCATCAATCATCACATCATGTGCTTTGGCAGTAATATCAGCAGGAATGATATCTAAATTTTCATATTCGGTAGCCATAATATTGGCAGTTAATTCCGCATCTTTACCCACTAAATCTTTCATGATTACTTTTTGTTTCGGCTTGATATTGTAATAAAAAGATGTAGCACCCTGTGGATCGATATCCCACAAAAGAGTTTTATATCCATCTTTTGCAGCCAAATAGGCAAAATTTACACAACTGGCAGTTTTACCAACACCACCCTTAAGGTTGAACAAAGCAAACGTAAACATAATCGGTTTTTTTTGAGAATGATGAAGGTAAGGATTGTAGGCTTAATACAAAAGGATACCATAACTTTAGTGTGCTTTTGCTTTTCACCCTGCTTCCCTTGTTTGCGCCCCATTAACTTTAATTTTTATGCCATGATTAAAAAACTGCCCCTTGAACGCTGGAAGGAAGCCGATTTTCCCAACTCGTTGCAAAAACGTTATGCCATCAGCAACCTTGGCCGGCTGGCAAGTTTTACTACTTATCTTTTCAAAGACGGATCCCTGCTCAAAGGGAGTCTGCAACAGGGGTACAGAATTATGCGGTATGCTGTAACTACCAAAAAACGGAAACGTTACGAATTTGTATTTTTTCATACACTCGTGGCAAAACATTTCTGTAAGCAAAAATCACCGCTTCATGAAAAAGTGATTTTTAAGGATTACAACCGTAAAAATATTACTGCTGCAAACTTAAAATGGGTAACCGTAGCAGAACAATATAAGCACAGTGTTGCAAGTAAAAAGTATCAGGTTTCACTCAAAAAAAGAAAAAATACTAAGGCCGGGTTTAAACTGCAAATTGAGCAGGTACGAGAAATAAAAATCTTTTTACAAAAAGATACTACATTAAAAAAGTTAGCAAAAAAATATGGAGTAAGCGATATGCAGATTCACCGCATAAAAACAGGAGAAAACTGGGGTCACGTAAAGGTGTAACAGGTACTCTATGGATGGAGGGTTTTCAATAGAAAGAATATACCTGTTACCAACCGCCGTATTTTTTGCTCACCGTAGCTGCTGAAGGTTTTATATCTTTTACGGTTACGTTAAGAAAACCCTATTGCAGCTATTTCAAATGTATTTCTAAACTCAACTCCTTTTGCTGCTGTTATTTTTTTCTGCAGCAATGGACGCTTTAACAGATTAGAAAACATAAAACTTTTCTGAAAACCTTATTTAACGTAACCGCCTGACTTTTTTAAGCAGAATGCAAGTTTGATTTTAAGTAACCGAATTATACAGGCTTCACTTTCAGATTTTTCTTCTTAGGTTTGATCAAACCGGTATTGAAAATAAATAGTAACAAAGCCAAACATCCTGTATGCCGGAAAAAATCTGTTATCCTAAGCCATGAGTTTTATTATTTAATGCATCATTTCCTCATCTCCTCCAGTTCTTTCTGTAACCTGAACATCTCATCTCTCAATTTTGCAGCTTCCATAAAATCCAAATCCCTGGCCGCCTTCTCCATTGTTTTTTTGATTCTGGCAATGGCTCTCTCCATTTGCGGAATAGTTTTGTATTCTTCCTGTTCTTCTGCAGCCATCGTTACAAGTTCGCCATCAGGAGTAAGAGCAAAAGGCTTTGTGGTGTCATAACCTTTTATATCGAGTACAGATGTTTGCTTCATTACCTGCTCAATAGATTTCTTTACTGTTCGGGGAGTAATACCGTGTTCAATATTATAAGCAATTTGCTTTTCACGACGCCGGTTGGTTTCTTCAATGGTGCGGCGCATACTTTCCGTCATCACATCGGCATAAAAAATCACCAGCCCGTCAACATTACGAGCTGCACGGCCTGCCGTTTGTGTTAAGCTTTTTTCATTGCGCAGGAAACCTTCTTTATCTGCATCCAATATGGCAACTAAACTTACTTCCGGCAGATCTAACCCTTCACGCAATAAGTTTACACCAACCAAAACATCAATTTCACCAAGACGTAACTGTCTTAGAATTTCCACACGGTCTAATGTATCCACCTCACTGTGAATGTATTTTGATTTAATGCTGATGCGTTGCAGGTACTTATCCATTTCCTCGGCCATACGCTTGGTTAGTGTAGTCACCAGAACCCGATCACCTTTTTTCACACGTTTATCAATTTCATCCAGCAGATCATCAATCTGATTTACACTCGGACGAATTTCTATGGGAGGATCCAATAAACCTGTGGGACGTACTACCTGCTCAATCACTACACCTTCCGTTTGCTGTAATTCATAATCATCAGGCGTTGCACTTACAAAAATCACCTGGTTGAGCATACTTTCAAATTCATGAAAGTTGAGCGGACGGTTGTCTAATGCACTCGGCAAACGAAAACCATAATCTACCAATACCAACTTTCTGCTCCTGTCGCCTCCATACATACCACTCACCTGCGGAATGGTTTGATGGCTTTCGTCAATCACCATCAGATAGTCTTTTGGAAAATAATCCAGCAGGCAGAAGGGTCTTGTACCCGGCTGACGACGATCAAAAAACCGTGAATAGTTTTCAATACCATTACAATAACCCAGTTCACGAATCATTTCCAGATCATATTCCGTACGTTCTTTCAACCGTTGTGCTTCAATATACTTGCCCACTGTTTTAAAATACTCAACCTGTGCCGCACTTTCATCCTGAATTTCATAAATGACCTGTTGCATCATGTCTTTAGGCGCAACGTAGAGATTAGCAGGAAAGATGGCGGCATTTTCCACCTTACCGATGCGTTTACCGCTTTTGATTTCAATGGTTTCTATTTCTTCAATTTCATCACCAAAGAATGTAACCCGGTAACCAAAATCAACATAAGGCAGATTGATATCAACGGTATCACCCTTTACACGAAATGTACCTCTTGTAAAATCAGTAGTAGAGCGGTTGTATAAACTATTTACCAGTGAGTGTAAGAATCCCTGACGTGAAATGGTTTGCTTTTTGGAGATGCGGATGATGCCGTTTTCAAAATCAGTAGGATTACCCATACCATAAATACAACTTACACTTGCTACAACAATAATATCTCTCCTGCCGCTGAGTAATTCACTGGTTGCCTGCAGCCGAAGTTTATCTAACTCTTCATTGATGCTTAAATCTTTTTCAATATACGTATCACTCACAGGCATGTAGGCCTCCGGCTGATAGTAATCGTAATAACTAACAAAATAGCCTACTGCATTCTCAGGAAAAAACTGTTTGAACTCACCATACAATTGTGCTACCAGTGTTTTGTTATGTGTGAGTACCAAAGTTGGCTTTTGTACATTTTGAATCACATTGGCAATGGTGAATGTTTTACCGCTGCCGGTTACACCCAATAGTGTTTGGTATTTTTCACCATTCAAAATTCCTTCAGTTAATTGCTGAATTGCCTGCGGCTGATCACCGGAGGGCGTATAGGGTGTATGTAGCTGAAAAGGCATAAAGGGTTTGAAAATTACTTCATTTAGCTTTTATAAAAAAGAAAAGTCCCCGTTGAAAGAGGACTTTTCATATAAATAATATTCCTAATCTTAAACAAGCTGACCATACATTTCTTCCTGCATCGTCTTCACCCTGGCATCTTCCAGGTACTCATCAAAGGTCATCAAACGATCAATAATGCCATTGGGGGTTAACTCGATAATCCGGTTGGCCGTGGTATGCATAAAGGTATGGTCATGTGATGTTAAGAGCACCACACCTTTATATTCAATACACTGTTCGTTAAAGCTTTGAATACTTTCGAGGTCGAGGTGGTTCGTAGGTTGATCCAAAATAATACAGTTGGGATTCTGCATCATCATCTTACTAACCATGCAACGCACTTTTTCACCACCGCTCAGCACATTTACCTTCTTCATGATTTCATCACCGCTGAACAACATCTTGCCTAAGAATCCTCTCAGGAAGGGTTCATCTGCATCGGTAACATGGCTGGGCACGAACTGGCGTAACCATTCCATCAAGTTCAAAGGCTCTTTAAAAAATTCACTGTTCTCTACAGGTAAATAGGCTTTTGTAATGGTTGTACCCCACTCATAACTGCCGCTGTCTGCTATCTCTTCCGCATTAATGATGTCAAAGAAATGTGTTACTGCCAAGGGGTCTTTACTTATAAAGGCAATCTTATCATTTTTATTTACTGTAAACGAAACTTTATCAAACAGCACACGGCCATCCACCGTCTTTTTCAACTTCTCAACATTCAATATCTGGTTACCCACTTCACGTAAGGGTTGAAAAATAATGCCGGGATATTTTCTGTTGCTTGGCTCAATTTCTTCAATCGTTAATTTTTCCAATGCTTTTTTACGTGCCGTTGCCTGACGTGACTTAGAAGCGTTGGCACTAAAGCGGGCAATGAAATCAATCAATGCCTGGCGCTTGTCTTCAATCTTTTTGTTTTTATCACCCAACTGGCGAGCCATCAATTGGCTTGATTCATACCAGAAGGTATAATTACCGGTAAATACTTTGATTTTTGAACGATCTACATCGGCCACATGCGTACACACAGCATCTAAAAAGTGACGGTCGTGACTTACCACGAGTACAATATTTTCGTAATCAGCCAAAAAGTTTTCCAGCCAGCCGATGGTTTCAATATCCAGACCGTTGGTAGGCTCATCCAGCAGTAAGATATCAGGATTGCCAAATAAAGCCTGTGCCAGTAACACACGTACTTTTAAATTACTCGGAATATCCTTCATCAAACTTTGATGATATTCATCTTTAATACCCAAACTGCTTAAAAAAGTAGCTGCATCACTTTCTGCAGTGTAACCGCCCATTTCGCCAAACTCTGCTTCCAGTTCACCTGCACGCATGTAATCGTCTTCTGTTGCTTCCGGGTCGGCATAAATAGCATCTTTTTTATGCATCACTTCCCACATTTTTTTGTGGCCCATCAGCACCGTGTTTAACACCGTTTGCTCATCAAACTCAAACTGATTTTGTTTGAGTACCGCAATACGTTCACCCGGCGTAATTTCTACCACGCCTTTGTTGGGTTCAATTTCGCCACTCAGGATTTTTAAAAAGGTACTCTTGCCTGCACCGTTGGCACCAATTACACCATAGCAATTCCCTTTTACGAAATTGATATTTACTTCATCAAACAATACCCTTTTACCGTAGGCAAGGGTTATATTTCTTGCACTTAACATAGTTTAAGATGGAGCTCACAGATAACACCGACGTTCACCCACTATCAAATTTGTGCCATTCTGTGCAATCTGTGAGAACGTTTTTTTTGAAGCCGCAAAGTTACGGGAATGCAGGCAGAGTAAGGGTTTGAAATATGAATGATTTTTGTGTTACCGGCTTTTGTGCAGGTGGCATCGCCTGTTGTGCCTTCCATGTATCAAAGTGCCTGCGTGGTTGTACACCTCAGCGTCCTGTTTTCATGTCATCCTCATTCCTACCTCATTCGACAATCTGGCACAATTTGGCATTTCGGTATTTTATTTGATTTTTGCGCCCTAAAAAAGAAAGACTATGCAAACCGGAAGCATTCGTGTACAAACGGAAAATATTTTTCCCATCATTAAAAAGTTTTTGTACAGCGACCATGAGATTTTTCTTCGTGAATTAGTAAGCAATGCCGTTGATGCTACGCAAAAATTAAAAACACTTTCTTCCATTGGTGAAGTGAAAGGTGAACTGGGCGAATTGAAAGTGGAAGTGAAACTGGATAAAGAAGCCGGTACCATTACCATCAGCGATTACGGAGTGGGTATGACAGCTGATGAAGTGGAGAAGTATATTAACCAGGTAGCATTCAGCGGTGCCGAAGAATTTGTGCAGAAATACAAGGGCCAGAATGAAAATGCCATCATCGGAAAATTTGGTTTGGGTTTTTACAGTGCGTTTATGGTGAGCAAAAAAGTTGAAGTGTTTACCAAAAGCTTTAAAGATGCTCCTGCCGTGCGTTGGGAATGTGATGGCAGCCCTGAGTACAGTCTGGAAGAAACTACACAGCGCAGCACAAGAGGTACTGATATTGTTTTACATGTAGATGATGAAAGTAAAGAGTTCCTGGAAGAAGATCGGTTAAAAGGCATTCTTACAAGATTCTGTAAGTTTTTGCCGGTTGCAATTTTCTATGGAGAAGAACAAATCAATAACACGCAGCCTTTATGGGTAAAGAAACCAAGTGAACTCACTTCACAAGACTATCAGGATTTTTATAAAGAACTCTACCCGTTCAGCGAGCCGCCTTTGTTCTGGATTCATTTAAATGTAGACTATCCGTTTAACTTAACCGGTGTTCTGTATTTCCCCAAAATCAAGCAGAGTTATGAAATACAAAAGGATAAAATTCAGTTGTACTGTAATCAGGTGTTTGTAACAGATGAGGTGAAAGATATTGTACCGGAGTTCTTAATGCTGCTGCATGGTGTCATTGACAGCCCGGATATTCCGCTTAATGTAAGCCGCAGTTATTTGCAGGGCGACCCCAATGTGAAAAAAATCAATAGTCATATTACCAAGAAAGTGGCTGATAAACTGGATGAGCTTTTCCGCAATGAACGTGCGGCGTTTGAAGAAAAATGGGAAAGCCTTGGTTTGTTTGTGAAGTATGGTATGATGACGGATGACAAGTTTTTAGAAAAAGCCAACAAGTTTCATATTGTAAAAGAAACAGGTGCTGATAAATATTACACCATTGAAGAATATAAAACTAATACAGAAGCGATTCAGAAAAATAAAGATGGTAAGCATGTATTACTGTACACCACTAATGCAGTAGAACAGAATTTATTTATTAAAGAAGCGCAAAGCCGAGGTTATAAAGTTGTGGAGTTGAATACGATGATTGACCCATCCTTCATCAGCCATATGGAAATGAAATGGGAGAATGTAGTGTTTAAGCGTGTGGATGCAGATATTGCTGATAACTTAATAGATAAACAGGACGAACTGAAAAGTGTATTGAGTGAAGATGAATCAAAGAAATTGAAAGAATTTTTCAATATTCAGTTGACGGATTTGCATTTGAATGTGGAAGTAAAAGGGTTGAGCCCTGATGCACCACCGGTAATTGCCACCCGTCCTGAAATGATGCGCCGTATGAAAGAGATGGCGCACATGAGCGGACCTATGGGCAGTTTTTATGCCCAAATGCCTGATGAGGTAGAATTAACGGTGAACGGCAATCATAAACTCTATCAGCAAATCTTAAAAGAAAGTAATGAGGTAAAAGCAAAAGAGATGATTCACAATCTTGCAGATTTAGCGTTGCTTTCTCAAGGAATGTTGAAAGGAAATAATTTAACCGAGTTCATTAACAGAAGCGTAGCATTGATGCAGGGCGAAACAAAGAGCAGTTTGATTGTGGAAGCTTAATAACTGTCTGGCCGCTTGAAGCGGCCTGACAAATAAAGAGGTGACACCTTTTGCATTTGAAGGTGTTGCCTCTCATTATTTTGATTCAGTTAGTTTTAATTTTTAGAGATGTCTCCTTCGTCGACATGACGACACTCCGATTGCATTAACGATTCATATTTTAAAACAACGGCTTGTCTTTTATCAGATAGTTAAACAAAGCACGCCGTCATTTCGAACAAAGCCCTAAGACTGCAAAAAGCATTTTGTGATGTAACTAGTGAGAAATCTCTAAAAAATCGAACAGATTATTTTTTCAATTACCACTTCTCTTCATCACTTTCGCCTTTATTTCTGAATTGCTGTTTTGTCTTTTGCTTTTCCAGTTGACGGTCAATGATGAGTTGTGCAATCAGCTCACCGGAATTTTCATGCGGTGCTTGTAACATTGCTTTCATTTTTTGTTCATTTACATCAATACGATAGAGATAGAATACCAGTTTTTCAAAATCATTTTTAATAAGATGATTGATGTATGCGGCAAGTTGTTCTTTGAGTTGAGCCAATGCAACATTGCCGGGCAAATCAAGCGCCAGCTCGTTGTTGATGGATTGTATGAGTTCGTCTGTTGCCATCAGTTGAGTTTATTTTCAATAACTCCAATACTAAATAATGCAAAATCATATTTCACCGGATCGTTCTTATCAAAGCTACGTAGGTTTTGGGTGAGCTCCACTGCCGCTTCCCAGTCGTCCTGCTTTCGTTGCAGCAAGCCCAGCTGTCGTGCTACTCTTGAAACATGTACATCAAGCGGACAAATCAAATCTTTTGGCTTTATGTTTTTCCACATACCGAAGTCAACTCCTTTCTCATCTTTACGCACCATCCAGCGTAGAAACATATTCAACCTCTTGCAACTTGATTTTTGTTGAGGGGAGCTTATATGTTTTTCTGTACGTTTTAAATGCGCTATTGAAAAACAATAGTTTTTAAAATAATTCAACCCTTCTTCCACACTCATTTTTTTATGTGGAAAGAAGGCGCTTTCCAAAGATTCATTTTTTGAGTAATGCTGTTGAAAGAATTCAATAAAGTGATATAAATCTTCAGCTGTAAATGTTCTGTGTTTAAATGACCTCAACTTTTTTAAATCGGAAGCAGAATGTTGAAGCACAAATTTATAAGGCTGCATGTTCATCAATTGCATCAGCTCTTTACTTTTGTTGATGATGGTGGTTCTGTTGCCCCATGCAAAAATGGCTGCAAAGAATCCGGCAATTTCAATATCCTGCTGCTTGGTAAAGAGATGCGGAATACAAACAGGATCGGCAGGAATAAAAGAAGGTTGATTGTAATAATCAACCTTTGTATTTAATAATCGTTTTAACTCTTTGTTCATTGTTTTGCTCCCCTTCAGGGGATGGGGGCTTATCCTATCGCCTGCTTCAAATCCTCTATTAAATCTTCTGCATCTTCAATTCCCACACTTAAACGAATGAGCGAATCACTCAATCCGTTCTTGATGCGTTCTTCTCTGGGAATACTGGCATGCGTCATACTTGCAGGGTGATTAATCAAACTTTCTACACCGCCCAAACTTTCTGCCAGTGAGAAAACTTTTGTAGAGGATAAAACACGTTTGGCTTCTTCCACGCTGTCATCTTTCAACACAAAACTGATCATGCCGCCAAAGCCACGCATTTGCGCTTTGGCAACTTCATAGCCGGGATGATCAGTAAAGCCCGGCCAATATACTTTACCCACTTTTGGATGTGCCTTCAACCAATGAGCAATATTTTCACCGTTCTCACAATGGGCACGCATTCGAACTGCCAGTGTTTTAATACCACGCAGCACTAAAAAACAATCCATAGGTCCGGGTACCGCACCGCAACTTTTTTGAATAAAGTATAATTGTTCACGAAGTGCTGCATCATTCATCACCAAACATCCCTGAATCACATCACTATGTCCGCCGAGGTATTTGGTTGAAGAATGCATTACAATATCCGCACCAAGGTCTAACGGATTTTGCAAGTAAGGTGAAGCAAATGTATTATCCACACAAAGCAATGCATCAGCTTGTTTGCCAATAGCTGCAATCGCTTTAATGTCTGCAATATTCATTAATGGATTGGTGGGTGTTTCTACCCAAATCAGTTTTGTTTTGGCAGTAACTGCTGCTTTTACATTTTCAGTATTCGTGTTATCTACATAAATGAATTTCAAACCGAATTTTTCAAACACCTTGGTAAACAATCGGTAGGTACCGCCGTATAAATCATTCCCTGCAATAATTTCATCACCCGGTGATAATAATTTTAACACCGCATCTGTTGCAGCTACACCACTGCCAAACACCAATCCAAACTTTCCGTTTTCAATTTCTGCACAGGCTTCTTCCAATGCCTTGCGTGTAGGGTTCTGACTTCTTGCATATTCAAATCCTTTATTAACCCCGGGGGCTTCCTGCACATACGTACTGGTTTGATAAATGGGTGTCATAATTGCTCCGGTACTTGGATCAGGATATGCTCCTGCGTGAATCACTTTCGTATTGAGTTTCATACTTTATAATTTCAACTGCAAATGTGCTTACTTTCAAGTAAATTGAAGTCAATTATTTCATAAAATCACCAGTTGCTCTTATGTATATTAATCGTAGGGTAAATATTCCACTTATCTGGAAGTTTGCAAGAAAGCCTTTCATATTCTTTTTAATTTATTCAACAGGTATTACAGCCGCTTATTTTTTTCTCAAGTTAAAATTTCTGGCAGCACCTTTTACTCCTGTTGCAATTGTGGGTACAGCAGTGGCTTTATATGTGGGATTTAAGAATAACTCGGCTTATGATCGTCTTTGGGAAGGAAGAAGAATCTGGGGTAGCATCGTCAACTTCAGCCGGAGCTGGGGCATGATGGTGCTGGATTATATTGATGGTAACCCTGAAGTGAAAAGACAATTAATCTATCGTCACCTGGCTTTTATTCATGCCCTCAAAAATCAATTAAGAAAAGATACGGTGTGGCATTATCATGGTACTGACAGAAGAATTGTAGAATCACATACAGAGTTTCGGCAGCATCACTTAGATACTGAACTCAAAATTTTTTTACCGGAAAATGAAGTTACAGAAGCAGTTAAGTACAAAAATGCAGCCACTCACTTATTGAAAAAACAATCTGCCATACTCCGTCAACTGTATAATGAAGGAGCGCTTAATGATTTTCGTTTTATTGAAATGGAAAAACTGGTAGTTGAGTTTTATAACCAGCAAGGCGCCTGTGAACGTATCAAAGGCTTTCCGCTTCCAAGGCAGTATGCATTTTTCAGTTATGCTTTTACCTGGGTTTTAATCCTGGTATTACCTTTTGGTTTATTAGGCGAGTTTCAAAAAATTGGAGAATGGTCCGTTTGGTTTACAGTTCCTACCCACATTATTGTTTCGTGGATTTTCAATACCATGGAAAAGGTGGGCGATACCAGTGAAAATCCTTTTGAAAACGGAATTAACGATGTACCCATGACAGCTATTTGCCGCACCATTGAAATTGATTTAAAGGAAATGCTGGGCGAAGAAGATATTCCGGATAAGATAAAACCTGTAGATGGTATCCTTATGTAACCTCATAAAGATACCTTCAAGGCCTGATTGTTATTTTTTTATTTCATACTTCTAAACTTTGTTTTCCCGTAAATTTAAAATCACAATTGCTCCACATGAAATTTCTCAACCGCTTGCTCAAATGGCTCGGCATTTTACTGTTCATCTTTACCATTGTGTACTTGCTGGGACCCAATCCATCTACACCCACCTACACAACTCAGTTACCTGCCGTACCTGCTGATGCTGACTCATTGGAAAATTATATCAAAGCAAATGAAGCACAGCACAAGCTTCGTCCCAACAATGAAGCAAGAATTATCTGGGCCAATGATTCCTTAAAAACAAAAACAGAATATGCCATTGTTTATCTGCATGGATTTTCTGCATCACAGGAAGAAGGATCGCCGGTTCATGTAAATGTGGCTAAAAAATTTGGGTGCAACTTATACCTCGCCCGTTTGGCGGAGCATGGTATTGATACAACAGAACAATTGGTAAATCTTACGGCTGAAAAATACTGGAACAGTGTAAAGCAAGCCTATGCCATTGGCAAACAAATTGGCAACAACGTAATCATCATGGGCACATCCACCGGCGGCACCAATGCATTGCATCTGGCAAGTGTGTATCCTGAAATACATGCATTGGTGTTGCTTTCGCCCAATATTGAAATTTTTGATGATAATGCATGGATTGCCAATAACCCATGGGGCCTGCAACTGGGAAAACTCATTACCGGTTCAGGCTATGTAACACCAAAAGACAACAGGGATATTTACAAACAATACTGGAATTATCACTACCGGCTGGAATCCATTGCCAACCTGCAGGAGTATTTGGAAACAACCATGCTTCCCCACACTTTTAAGCAGGTAAAACAACCAACACTTATGCTGTATTACTATCGTGATGCGGTGCATCAGGATAGTGTAGTAAAAGTAAGCGCCATGAAAAAAATGTATGAGCAACTTAGTACACCTCCTGCACTTAAAAGAGAACAGGCAATGCCCAATACAGGCGACCATGTCATCGGCTCATATATTAAAAGTGGCGATGTGGTGGGTGTGGAAGCAGAGATTACGAAGTTTATGATGCAGGTATTGAAACTGCCTTTAACTCAACAATAAAAAAGCCTGCAGTTATGATTACTGCAGGCTATAGTAAATATTTATCAGGTTTGATTAAAGTGTGTAGTAAAACCCTATAGTAAATCGGTTACCTAGTGTACTTGCATTAAAACCAAAAGAGTTTGAAATATTTTTAACATTATCAGCAGGCTTACTGGTATTTGATTCAAACCCAAAAAATCCAAATGAGCCAAGTGCAGTAACTCTTTTACTTAACGCATAACCAAACCCTGCGTTTGCATTTATACCAAAGGTTGATGTGTTCGTTTCAGTATCGTTGTTAAGACCGCCTTCCGTCTTGGATTTTCCTGCGAGATAAGAAGCATTCAATCCTATAAAAGGTTTAAAAACTTCCTTTCCAAAAAAATATCTTGAGTATACAGTGCCTCCATAATTGTTGCTTTCGGATTTAAAATCAGACCGTTGATCTTTATAATTTGAACCTGCAAAGGTAAAAGCAACACCAACTTGAATTTGATTGGTAAGAAATGTACCAACTTCGGGAGAGAGAGACCAGGAATTACTTTTCCCGGTTTTAGTTTCTGTATTTCCCGTTTCACTTTTTAGTTGCTCAGAAGAGAAACCAACATTTCCTCCCACATACCAATTTCCTTTTTGTGCATTGGTGGTGATGATCAACATACATAAGCTGAGACTTAACAGTAGTTTTTTCATTGTTATTATTTTGGTGATGAATGAATGCTACAAAACTATACAAGCTGGCGATAAGTAAATTCAAGTAAATGTTAAATACAACGATTTAAACAATGAAGACTGAATTTATATACCAGTTCGTAAAGATTCGTATAAGAGATGTTTAGCACAATGAATAAAACTCTCCGTAGTGTTAAACAATACCCCCGTTATACATAATTACCTTACAAAACCCCTGAGTTTTCTTTAACTCAAAGCACCCTGGTAATCCACATATAAATTTTGATAAGTAAACTGTGCGGAAGCTGTATTTACAAGAATTGAAAACAGCAGAAAGAACAGCGTGTAAAAACGTGTCATGGGATGGAGGGTTTGGTGTAATGGTAAAACAATGGATACAGCGTAAAGGTTATGTTAAAGAAAAAATTCTTATCGTAAGGTTTTTGTTAAGCATAAAGTACTTTATCATTAAACCTGAATTAGTTTTTTTAAAAAAGTAAAGGCTTTTTTTGTTTTTTATAATTCTAAGCAGTAGATTTAATATAGAAATATTTATGAAACACTTTACTACCTATACTAGCACACTTTCACAAACACCTTTGACTCCATTAAAGAAAAAGATTTATAATAAAATAAAGATTTGGCCGTAGGCCAAATCTTTATTTTTTAATTCTACAAATTTTCTTTTGCTTAGAGATCCGGATGTACATTGTGAAAGCCCGCCTACCACCTAATCTTCATTTTTAAATCATAATTTAAATATTTTACTCATGAAACAAAAAGTTTGTGCAATGTATAAACTAAAGATTTTATTTATCTTCTTCTTTTTTTCAACAAGTTCAATTAGAGCTCAATTAACAAAGAATAACTGGCTTGTAGGGGGAAATGGAAGCTTCTCTCGCTCAAATAACCTTATTGGAGCTCCGAATGAATATAAAAGTACAGCAATAGTTCTAAGTCCGAATATTGGTTATTTTTTTGTTGATAAGCTTGCCACAGGATTACGTGTAACAACTACATTCATCAAGAATAACCCATCTAATACTTCTGTAGGTGTCTTTTCTTTTGGAAGCAGAACTGAATTTTTTAATCTCGGGCCATTTGTCAGATATTACTTTCTTAATACTGAAAAAAGAATAAACTTTTTTACGGAAGGACTTTATCAATATCAGCTACGTAGAGATATAAATATTAATTCCGAATCAAAAGAATCAGCTAATGTTTTTATAGTGAGTTGTGGTCCTGTTTTTTATCTCAACAATATTGTAGGTATTGAGTTTACTATTGGATATTCTACACAAAAATATACCAATTCTTTATTGCGTACTAATACAATACAAACTGCAATAGGTTTACAGATTCATCTTGAAAAAGAAAAATAGTTCAGCTATTGATAAACATACTTATTCGTTTTTGCGTGCAAACTAAATAAAAAATTTACCTAACACTTAAATTGACTATTATGAAAAATTTATTCAAAATAACTCTTGTGATTACATTTATTTTAGGAAATTCTCTTTTTTCAAATTCTCAATCAGTTACTACTATAGATTATGCTAACTCAGGTTTAGCAGACAGTTGTAATCTTTTTGCATTTCCTAAGGTTTTTCAAGGGTATTCGCACAGAACCTCTTTTGGCTTTCCTTATTTTCAAGTAAATGAGGGTTCAATAGCCCTCCAATCAAAACCAATAAATACAACAAATAAAGCTGCTACTCAATATGCAATTAGATACCCTTTTAAACAAGGTTTTACTTACCAAGTAAGATTGTATGGAAAATCAGGGCCAATTGGCAGTGGCTCACTATTGCCACTAGCGGGATAAGGTGGAGCAATGACAGTGCAGGTACAAATACTAGTCAAAATTGCACTGGACCAGTAAGTAGACCTGCCAGTTTTAATCAGAGTTATGGTACGATAGCTTTTACTACTGGATTTTCATGGTCTGGGAATTTAATAAACGGAGTGGCGCCAGAAAATTTTAATTATCTTTTGGTATCAGGAGCCCCAGCTGAAGGTGTGAATAACCCTAATGTGGTTTCATTAACTTTTATCCAAAAAATAGAAATAACCGAAACACCTCCACCTGCTAATTTTTCAATAACTCCATCTTCGACTAATATAGCTTGCGGTACAGCGAATCCACAAACCTTTACTATTAACAATTTAAACAACACACAAAATATAACTGGTTATATATGGAATCTTGGTCCTAATAATGGCTGGTTATTTAACGGCAATCCTGCGCCTTCTACTATTTCAACAGGAACAATAAATACTATTACTTTAACTCCTGATTGCGGGAAGGCACTAAGTAATGTTTCTGCAACTGTAACGGCAGGAAGCAATAATTTTACTACCAATACAGCTACTATATCTGTTTCGCAACCCACCTATTCAATTAGCGGTTCTTCAAACATATGCTCTGGAAGTACAAATTATTCAATAAACGGTCTCGTTTGTAATTCATCAGTTGCATGGACTGCTCCCCCATCTAACTTAGCAACGTTAAGCAGCCTTACTACATCAACTACAACATTAACTACAACAGGTGCAAGTGGTGATTTTACACTTACCGCCAATGTAACGTCCTGTGGTGTTACTAGTCCGCCTGTAACACTTGCAGTTAAGACAGGCGCACTTACCGCATCTGATTATACCATGTTTTCCGGTAGCAGTAGCACGCAACCCCTTTTATGGTGTTCGGGAAGAACTTATTCATTTTCTATTAGTGGGCCTAATCCTTCAAATATTGTTTGGACTCCGCCCCAAGGCTGGACGATAACCGTTAACGGTGGTTCGTATTGCGTAATGCGGGCGCCCGGTGGTTCAACACCGCCTTCAGATGCAGTGAGCGTTTCCTTTACTGAGCCTTGTGGAACGACAATTACTAAAACATTCCAAACAGGATTTTCCACTTCTGCGTGTACCGGCACTGATCCACGGTTTACGTTTTCACCAAACCCTGCACCAACAACTTTAAATGTAGCAGTTGCTTCAGCTTTCAGGCCACCATTTGGAAGCGGTGTGTTTATACAAAGAATACAGATTATAAGAATACAAACTGGTATGACGGTGTTTGACAGCAATTATGGCAGTGGTGTTTTAAATGCCACCATCTCTACTTCAACCTATGCTACCGGCAACTATACACTTCGAATTTTTGACGGAACGATTTGGGCAGTATATCAATTTGTAAAATAAGCAATTAGTTACAACGTGTTTTAAAAGACAGCTTAACGGCTGTCTTTTTTTGTGTGTATATTTATATTCAAACAAACTGTATTTCCAATTTAAACTTTTGCTTATGTCTTCCTCTTTATCCCGCAGAGATGTATTAAAAAAATTGAGTGCATTTACAGGCGCTGCTGCATTACCGCTTTCATCATGGGCTACAAATGATGCAGGTGAGCCCATTATGCTGCCAGATTTAAAAGCAACACCGCCGCCTGCAAAACCTGTAACTGTTATTACCTGTGGTGCCGGCAACCGTGGTAATGTGTATGGCAACTTTGCGGCAGCGTATCCTGATATGCTGGACATAGTGGGCGTGGCAGAACCCATCGCTATCCGTAACGAACGCTATGCAACAAAGCATAACATCAAAGCAGAGAACCGATTTAAAACATGGGAAGACGTTTTTAAAAAACCAAAGTTTGCTGATGCCATCATCATTACCACTCCTGATGATTTGCATTACGGCCCCTGCATGAAAGCATTGGAAATGGGTTATGATGTGCTGCTTGAAAAACCTATCAGCCCCAGTGAAAAAGAATGCCGGGATATTTTAGCAATGGCGAAAAAAACGGGAAGGATAGTTGCGGTTTGTCATGTGCTTCGTTATGCACCATACTTTGTTCGGTTAAGAGAGTTGATGCACAATGGTTCTATCGGAAACATCATCAGCGTACAGCATTTAGAACCGATTGAACACACGCACATGGCACATTCATTTGTGCGTGGCAACTGGCATAACAGCAAACAAACAACGCCTATTATTTTGGCCAAGAGTTGTCATGACCTTGATATTTTACGCTGGTTGATTGATAAACCATCGCAGCAGGTACATGCATTTGGAAGTTTGGATTGGTTTACTGCAAAGAATGCACCTGAAGGTAGTACGGCCCGTTGTATGGATGGATGCAAGGTAGAATCTACCTGCCCCTACTCAGCCATGAAGCATTACTATCATGAGCGTAAACGCACTTATGTGTTTGACCTGCCTGAAGATAAGAGCAAGCAGGGTGATTATATTTTAGATCAACTCCGCACTACCAATTACGGCCGTTGTGTATATAAAATGGAAAACGATCAGCCTGATCATTACATTGCCAATCTATTGTTTGAAAACAACATCACTGCTTCCTTTAGCATGGAAGCATTTACATCCTATGAAGGAAGAAGAACAAGGGTGATGGGCAGCATGGGTGACATTGTGGGTGATATGAGTGAATTTAAAATCACTGATTTCCGCACGGGTGAAGTACGCACCTGGAGCCAAAAGAGTGATGGGCATGGCGGCGGTGACTGGCGACTGGCAGCCAATTGGGTGCAGGCTGTTGCCAAACAGGATGCATCATTGCTCACTTCAACTATTGATGCCAGTATTGAAAGTCATTTGATGGGATTTGCAGCGGAGAAGAGCCGGTTGAATAAAACGGTGGAGCGGGTGAGTTTGTGAGAAGCGGTGAGCAAGACCTGACAGGTTAATAACACTCAAACCTTTCAATTTTAATCAAGCACTGAAACATTCAACAACAAACCTGTCAGTGTCTGATATAATTCGACGCTGACAGGTTGTGAACTCAGTTTAAAGTTGTTTATTGAACTCCTGACTTGCTGTTTTGCGCAACCTGTCAGGTCTGTTTATCCCCTATCGGGAGGGACAGCAGTATATTTAAAAATCAAACTGATAAAAGGGGGAGGGTCAATAACCATTTGCTTTCAATCAATTAATTTCGCTGCATGATTCACAATTTCAATGCAGGCCCTTCTATTTTACCCAAACAGGTGTTTGAACAGGCGTCAGAAGCGATTCTCAATTTTAATAACAGCGGCTTATCTATTTTGGAAATCGGTCACCGCACCCCCTTGTTTGAAGCGGTGATGGATGAAGCACGTGCACTGGTAAAAGAACTGATGCAACTGGATGATGCACATGAAGTGTTGTTTTTGCACGGCGGCGCCACCACACAGTTTATGCAGGTACCCATGAATTTATTGAAACAGGATGGGATTGCTGCTTATACGGAGACAGGTACCTGGGCCAACAAAGCCATCAAAGAAGCCAAGCTTTTTGGTCATGTAGAAATTGCAGGCAGCGCTAAAGAAACAAAGTTTACTACCATACCCAAGCAATTATCGTTTTCCAAAACAGCAGCTTATCTGCATATCACTACTAATGAAACCATCGCCGGTACGCAATGGCATCACCTGCCGTATGATTGTGGTGTACCCTTAGTGGCAGATATGAGTAGTGATATATTAAGCCGCACGCTTGATTTCAACAAGTTTGATTTGATTTATGCAGGCGCTCAAAAAAATATGGGCGCAGCAGGCGTAAATCTCGTTGTGATTAATAAAAATATTCTGGGCAAAGCAGAACGCATCATTCCCACAGTGCTGGACTATCAAAATCACATCCATGAAAAAAGCATGCTCAATACACCACCGGTGTTTGCCGTATATGTAGCCATGCTCACATTACGATGGCTCAAAGAACAGGGCGGTGTGGCTGCTATTGAAACCATCAATCAGCAAAAAGCGGATTTACTGTATTCAACATTAGAATCCATTCCTTTCATCCATTTACCTGTAGCCAAAGAAGACCGTAGCCAGATGAATGTTGTATTTACCATGAAGGATGAAGCACTTGAAAAAGAATTTCTACAATACGCCAAGGATGCCAATATGTATGGCGTAAAAGGCCACAGGAGTGTGGGTGGTTTCAGAATGAGCCTGTACAATGCCCTGCCGCTGAGCAGTGTGCAGTATGGTGTGGATATAATTAAAGCATTTGCTGCCCGTAAGGGTTGACATCTATAACGTTTGCAATTTTAACTTGTACAGCTGCTGCGTAAACGCACAGTTTTCTATCCGTATTTTCTGCCACAATTCACAGCAGATCGTATACTTCTATTGAACAATTAAGTAAATTCGGGCTCCTCATTATTCAAACGAATTGCTTAATCTAAAAATCCGCCATGCAGCGGAAAAGAAGTTATGAACAGAAAATTACGAATGGCCATGATTGGCGGTGGTAAAGATGCCTTTATCGGTGCTGTGCATCGTTTAGCATTAAATATGGACGGTCAAATTGAATTGGTTGCAGGTGCACTCAGCATCAACCGGGAAATAGCAATCGACTCTGGTAAGTCATTGTATCTTGATGAAGACCGCATTTATACAGATTATAAAGAAATGCTGGAGAAAGAAGCAGCCCTGCCTGCTGATAAGCGTATTGATTTTATAACCATCGTTACGCCCAACTTTGTACATTTTGAACCCGCTATGATGGCCTTGGAAAAAGGGTTTCATGTAGTGATTGAAAAGCCCATCACGTTTACATTGGAACAGGCCAAACAACTAAAAGCAAAAGTGGAGGAAACAGGGTTGAGTTTATTGCTTTGTCATACGTACACCGGTTATCCTATGGTGAAGCAGGCCAAACAGTTTATTAAGAGCGGTGCATTGGGTAAAATCAGGAAAGTATATGTAGAGTATCCGCAGGGATGGTTGAGTACTTTTCTGGAAGGTACCGGTCAGGCACAGGCGAGCTGGCGTACCGATCCTAAAAAGAGTGGTAAAGCAGGAAGCATGGGCGACATTGGTACACATGCATTTAATTTAGCAGAGTATGTTACAGGTTTGGAAGTAACACATCTTTGTGCTGATATCAATATTGTTGTAGAAGGAAGAATGCTGGATGATGATGGCGCTGCATTTTTAAAATTTAATAACGGAGCAACCGGTGTGTTGATGGCCACACAAATTGCAGCGGGTGAAGAAAACAATGTAAAGATTCGTGTGTATGGAGAAAAAGGTGGCATTGAATGGAAGCATGAAGACAATAACACCTTACTTGTGAAGTGGCTCGATAAACCAACAGAGATTTACAGAGCAGGTGGCGGATACAACAGTTCTTATACAAAACACAATACCAGAACACCAAGTGGTCACCCCGAAGGGTTTTTAGAAGCCTTTGCGAATATGTACCGCAATTTTGCATTAACGGTGCAGGCAAAGATTGATGGCATAGAACCGCAACCTGAATGGCTTGATTTTCCAGGTGTGAATGAAGGTGTGCGTGGAATGGCTTTTGTGGAAAATGTGATTGAAAGCGGAAAGAGTACAGAGAAATGGAAGCCATTTGAAATATGATGGCACGCAGAGGGGGTCTTCTTCAATAATATTTTGTTTGAGAAAAATTTTCACACAGAGGGCACAGGGAGCACAGAGGGAATACAGCAAACTAAATTCATACTTATGGAAATAAATGAACTTACCGGCATTATTATAGAAGAAGCAATTGAGGTTCATAAGGAGTTGGGGCCGGGTTTATTGGAATCTGTTTATGAAGAGGCACTTTACATTTGCCTTGTAGAAAGAGGGTTAAAGGTTTTAAGACAAGCTCCTATTCCTGTTTTCTTTCGGGGAAGAGAATTGGAGACAGCATTCCGGGCCGACTTGATTGTGGAAGACAGAGTAATTGTTGAACTAAAATCAAAAGAAACAATTCCACCTGTTGATTATAAAAAAGTAAATAACTACCTTAAAATCACAAATCTAAATGTAGCATTAATGATAAATTTTCATGTGGAGTTATTAAAAAACGGTATTAAAAGATTTATAAATTAAAAAAATATCACAATTAGATATCCTGATACAAGTAAGCTTCTGTGCTCCCTTTGTGCTAAATAAATAATCAAACAGAAATACACAAAGAACATAGAAATAAATTTAAAATGAACTCATAATATAAATAAAAAAGTGCGAAGCATTTTCTCCTCTGTGTACTCTGCGCCCTCTGTGTGCTTGATTTCTTCAGAGTGTGCAAGAACAGAACACCGAATTTCTTCGCTTCTTTGCGTGTGACTTAAACGAAGTTTCTATGAACACAATCAAAGGACCTGCTATTTTCTTAGCACAATTCATGGGAGATAAAGCTCCTTTCAACAGTTTAGAAACAATCTGTCAATGGGCAGCTTCACTCGGCTTTAAAGCCATACAAATTCCCACATGGGAAAAACGATTGATTGATTTAAAGCTTGCAGCAGAAAGTAAAACCTATGCTGATGAACTGAAAGGAAAAATCAACAGCTATGGTTTACAAATATCCGAGCTTAGCACACATTTACAGGGACAGCTTGTAGCAGTACACCCTGCGTATGATACCATGTTTGATGTATTTGCAGCCGATGAAGTAAAGAATAATCCCAAAGCACGTCAGCAGTGGGCGGTGCAGCAGGTGATGTATGGAGCCAAAGCTTCTCAAAATTTAGGATTAACAGCACATGCCACTTTCAGCGGTGCATTGTTATGGCATACATTCCATCCATGGCCACAGCGCCCTGAAGGATTGGTAGATGAAGGATTTAAAGAATTGGCCAACCGCTGGTTGCCTATTCTCAATTACTTTGATGAATGCGGTGTGAATGTGTGTTATGAAATTCACCCCGGTGAAGATTTGTTTGATGGCATTACGTATGAAATGTTTTTGGAAAAAGTAAACAATCATCCGAGAGCCTGCTTGTTATACGATCCCTCACATTTTGTGTTGCAGCAATTGGATTATCTTCAGTACATTGATTTTTATCATGAGCGTATCAAAGCCTTTCATGTAAAAGATTCAGAGTTTAACAGCACAGGCAAGCAGGGTACATTTGGTGGTTATCAAAGTTGGTTGAACCGTGCAGGTCGTTACCGAAGCCCCGGAGACGGACAGGTAGATTTTAAAACCATCTTCAGTAAACTCACACAATACGGTTATGATGGATGGGCAGTAATGGAATGGGAATGCTGTATCAAACATCCGGAAGATGGTGCCAGAGAAGGTGCAGCGTTTATTAAAAACCACATTATCCGTGTAACGGAAAAAGCATTTGATGATTTTGCAGGCGGTGAGAGTGATGTGGTGAGCAATAGAAAAATTTTGGGATTGGATTAATCATATGCTCCATCAAAGCACACAAAGTCCACGAAGTATATTTGATTTTGTGTCCTTTGTGGGAAACACAAATTCAAATTTCTTCAACCATTAAATAAAAAATATGAAAAAGTTTTTAATCATTTCAACAGCAGCCGTAATGTTTATTGCATGCGGAGGTTCAGCAACTGAAAACAAAGAAACCAATAAACAAGAAGCAAAACCATCAGTTTCTGACGACCCTGTTTATCAGGAAGGATTGGCATTGGTATCAAAGCCGGAAAATTTATGTCTCACCTGTCATAAGATTGATGAAAAGTTAACAGGGCCTGCTTATCGTGATGTAGCTAACAAATATGAAAACACGCCTGAGAATGTAAAGATGCTTACAGAAAAAGTATTGAAAGGCGGCAGCGGTGTATGGGGCGATGTAGCGATGGTGCCTGCACCGGGATTGAAAGCAGAAGATGCAGAAAAAATGGTGAAGTATATTTTACTGCTCAGAAACAAATAATATTCAAACTTAAAACAACAATCATGTTACGAATAATTTTTATGCTTGCTTCCGTAATAACTATTAATGCCTGCAATAATGAAGGAGAAAAAACAGCAGGTGCAGATACTACGCAAACCAAACAGGAAACACCATTACTTTCAGAAACTGAAATAGCTGAAGGATGGATTTCACTGTTTGATGGTAAATCAACTGCAGGCTGGCATAAATACGGTGGTGCAGCAGTAGGAAGTGCATGGAAGGTTGAAGAAGGCGCTCTGCATCTGGATGCCAATCAAAAAGAGAATTGGCAAATCAAAGACGGTGGTGATATTGTAAGTGATTCCTCATTTGAAAATTTTCATTTAAAGCTGGAATGGAAAATTGATACCTGCGGCAACAGTGGTATTATGTTTTATGTGCATGAAGACACCGCCAAATATAAATTTCCATGGATGACGGGACCTGAAATGCAGGTGCTGGATAACAAATGTCATCCAGATGCAAAAATTATTAAACACCGTGCAGCAGATCTATATGATATTAAAACATCAGCTCCCGAAACAGTGAAGCCTGCTTTGGAATGGAATCTTGCAGAAATCAAATGTGAAAACGGTGCGTTGGAATTCTATCTCAACGGTGAAAAAGTATTGACGACTACCATGTGGGATGATGCCTGGAAGGCTACTTTAAAAACCACTAAGTGGAAAAACTTCCCCGATTTTGGTACTTACAAAAGCGGAAAGATTGCATTGCAGGATCATGGCAATCATGTATGGTTCAGAAATATTAAGATCAGAAAATTGTAATTGAACTTTTAGATAAATAAAAAAGAGCGGCTCCGGCGCCGCTCTTTTTTATTTCTTAAACATGAGCTCACTCACTTTTGCTTTATCGTCTTTTTCATTTTTTAAATCAAACATAGTTCCGAAAACATGATCCCACAAGGTGCTGCTCACACCAAAACCCTGCTCTTCATTTTTATAATGATGCAGATGATGATTGCGCCACAGCGGTTTCATCCATTTGAAAGGTGGATTCCACGCATGTATGGCATAGTGCATGGTACCATACATTAAATAGCCCAGCATAAATCCCGGAAAAAATAAAAACACATAGTTGCGCATGAACGCATACATGAGTAAAAAAATAAGAGAAGAAATAATCAAGCTTGGTACGGGCGGCATAAACAACCGCTCTTTATCTCTTGGAAAGTGATGATGATTGCCATGCAGCACGTAAACAATTTTCCTGGCACGCTCACTTTCTGCTACCATATGAAAGACAAAGCGGTGCATGATGTATTCAAAAAAAGTCCAGAACAACATGCCTGCAAGAAAAACAGCAGCCATCAGGAATACACTGTAACTATACCTGCCGGAAACATACCATGGAAATCCAATAATAATTGGCAAATAGATTCCCCAAATAACCAATGGGTGTGTTTTGGTTAGAATTTCGAGATAAGGGTTTTGAAAAAGTTGTGCCTGCCCCTTGTTATGAATTTTTTCAAAATGCATAAGAAGTCAATTTCACCAAACAAAGATAAAGTGATAATAGAAACATGAAACTGACGATTGTAAAACTTTTTTTAAAGTTCATTCCACACTTGTTTTGCAAATTGCTCCAGTGAGGGGTCTCGGGCGCCCATGAGAAGTAACAGTGTATTGCTTGAAAAATGAGAACGGGCAGCGGTCAAAAAATCCTTTCTGTTTTCTGCAAAGAAAGCGTTGCAACCCATTGTCTTTAAATCAGTAATCAAATCATTGGCTGAAATATCTTTTACTGCCGTACCTCCGGCATAAAAGATCTCACTCATCCATATTTCATCCTGCGGACGAAGAGCTTTCGCAATTTCTTCTACAAAATCTTTTCTTAAAAACTTGGTAGGACCGTATCCATGCGGCTGAAACCAGGCCACTACTTTATCTGCCAGTGGCTGACATGCCTGTATGCTTGCTGCACATTTAGCTGGATTATGTGCATAATCATCAATCAACCAAACCCCATTTTTTTGACCAAATACCTGATGCCGGCGATAAATACCTTCATAATGTTGCAACGCTTCAGCAGCAATAGTTAAAGGAACACCTATGAGATGACAAACCGTGGTTGCAGCCAACGCATTTTCCATACTGTGCCTGCCAATAGCGTTTAAGGTGAAAGGCGTAAGGTTAATGGTGAAAGAAATACGCAAGCCGCTTTGGTGAAAATTTTCAGCATGGTATGTTGCATCATCATTTACATCAACTGAAAAATTATGTTGCGGATTTTTTGATAACTGTCTGGCCAATGCATGTGATTGATTCACTACAAAAAAATCCTTGGTGTGTTGTTTGAACTGTTCAAACACATCCATGAGTACATCTATTTCCCTATGATCTTTATCAATGTTCAGCAGTAATCCCACTTCAGGTGTATAGAGTACAATACTGCCATCACTTTCATCAGCTTCAATCACCAGCCAGTCGCCTGACCCGACTTTTGCATTACCAATCTTTCCTTCCTTTATAATACTTGTTAAACCTGCACCGCTGATGATGCTGGGCTGCATACCTGCGTGTTGCAGAATATCAAACAGCATAGCGCTGGTGGTACTCTTACCACTGGTACCGCCAACTGCAATTGTTTTTTTGCTTTGTGCAATGATGGCTAAGAGCTCCGCACGTTTGATGATGGGGATGTTGAGTTGTTTGGCTTTGATCACTTCTTCCACTGTATCTTCTACTGCTGTTGACACCACTACCAAATCCGTTTCGTTTGTAATGCCTTCACCGTTTTGCAAAAAGCAAAGAATGCCTTCTGCTTCTAATTTTTCTTTTGTTTCATTGGGCTGATCCGGATGAAAATAACGATCGCTGCCGCTTACCTGTTTACCAATGCCCTGTAAGTATTGTGCAATGGCGCTCATGCCTGTACCGGCGATGCCGATGAAGAATGGCTTTTTAAAATCGTTAACAGAGGAAATCATAATAAGCAAATGTAAGTTGATTTTTGGCGCAGAGAAGGGAGATGCAGAGGTAAACGCAGCGTATTACTTATTCAACAGTTGATCAATGGATTTGAACCTGTATCCTTTTGCTTTTAGTTGCTGCAGGAGTTGTGGCAAACGTTTATCTAACTTATCTGTTCTTCTTGCGTCCGTACCTACATGCATCAATAAAATAAATCCGTTTAAACCTGATGCACTCTTTTTTTCAAAGTTGATGATAGATTGATAGATGGTTTCGCTGCTTTGGTAGTTGGGCAACGCAGGCCAGGTATAATCGGCATTGCTTTTGGTGCCGGGTGTAAAGTTGATGAGTTGCAAGCCAAGCGCTTTTGTCCAGTCAGCTATGGATTGATTGTACCATTCAAAAGGGGGAAGAAAAAATCTTGCCTGCTGCGGATTGATGCCAAGTTGATGCATTGCATCCATATTCGCCAGCAAATCATTGGTGAACTGTTCTTGAGTTAGCAGCAAACTATCTCTGTTATTCCAATCAGCATACAACAAATGTTTATCAGAATGAGCACCGAGGTAATGCCCGTCTTGCTTCAATTGCTGAATAAGCGGTTGAAATTGTTTGTTCCTGTAAAAATCGCCTGTAAAGAAAAACGAAGCTTTGATACGCTGCTTTTTTAAGACCTGTTGAATAAAAGCACCTCCATCTGCAAACTCATGACCGGTGAATACAAGTGCAATTTCCTTTTTGGTCGTATCACCTCTGATAATTGCGCCCTTGTTAAAGCTGAATTTAGTTGGTGTGTTGCCTTTACCTTCCCCCTTAGTTAGAGTTAGGAGGGGGCTGCTTTCTTTTGCCGCCAGTAAATAAATCAATGAAGCCGTTCCATCCATTGTGGGTTCATTGGTACTGTAATCACCATAATCATCATGATATACTGCCAGTTCACTTTGAAACGGAGCATATTCATCTTCATTGTACAATGTCAAACCGATTAAGTTTTTAAAGATGGATGTATAAACAGGTCCATCAACTAAACCGCCATCAATGGGATAATTTTTAAGATGCGTGAATGCACTATGCGGATCAACAGGCGTATCGCCCCATGAAGGTAAACCATACACCATACTCGTGCCCCATGGATTGCATCCAAAGAGCCAGTCAAAATTGGCCTGTTCCAGTTCGGCAAATTGTTTGTCGTTTGTGAGTTGCTGGTACCAGTAACATTGAATGGCAAAACTCACCGTAAGATTATTGCTGCACCAGATGAAAGGAACGCCACGATAGAATGCATTTCGTTTTGCTTTTTTCCATACGAGGTTAATGCCTTGTTTGTAAAAGCTGATAATGGTGTCTCTGCGTTTATCATTTAATTGTTTGGCCAGTTCATAATGACCGATGTTGATGAACGGGTACCATTGATAATGATGAGCAGTGTCTGCACCGAGCCATGGAGTGATGGGTTCTTGTTTAGCGTAAAAAATAGATTTATCTAAAACAAATTGACTTGGAAGAGCCGGGTCTGCAAGTAAAAAGCCTGAGTTCCAGTTATCAAAAATGAATTTTTGATATGAAAACGTTTGGGCGAGAGCTAATTCTAAATCATCTGCCCAATTGTCTTCCGCATAAATGTAAGGAGCACGAACAGAAGCAGTTTGTGTAACGCCTTTTTTCTTTAAGGCATAAATCAGAGCACTATTTGCTTTTTTGTAAAGAGTAGAAGCAAAATCTTTTTCAGTTTTATAAAATATTGCATATCCCAATCCAAACGCACTTGCAAATTTCGCCGCCGTTGAACTCGTTCCTGTTGTATTGTTCAAGAACTTTCCTCTTTGCTGCGGTTTGCCATCAATAAAATAAACGGGTCGTTCAAATCCTTTTCCGTATTGACTGTCCATCTTTGGAATACGCATGCTGATGTGATCCCGGTCGTCACCCAACTGGTTAAACATCCAGTCATCCCGTGGATGCATTTTGAGCAACCAATCCAATCCCCATTTGGCTTCATCTAAAACATCGGGCAATTTGTTTTTTCCATCCAAACCATTGGCTAATTTTTCATCTGCAAACACATTGGGAAAATCTCTGTATGCCATCAGCAAATGATAGGTTGCATTGGCGCTTGTTGAAGAATATTGCAGGTAATCGCTTGCATCATGCCAGCCGCCGCTTACATCAATATGTGTACTATCCGGCAAGCCTGCATCTTTTCCATACAATGTATAACCATCCTGTGTATGACAACTATCTTTCAAAAAAGGATTAAACCCGCTCCGTTGCTGGCGCATATAACGCAGGCAAAAATCTGCAGCACCTTTATATACATCATCCGCAATACGAAACTGTGGCGATATTGCATTACCTGTACTTAAAAAATATGTTCCAGATTTTTTATAAGAAGAAAAATTTAAACGGGCTGTTTGTGTAAATGGCCCGTACCGGCCAAACAGTTTTTCAACTTTACCTCTTAATACGACTGTATTTGTTTTTGCATCAACCAAATCCCAGCTACTTATTTCATCATCACTTTTACTGCACCATACAGCTACTTTAACAGAAGATGGTTGATAGCCCAGTTGATTGATACGAATCCATTGGTTTGTTTCCTGTTTGGGCGTAAACCCACAGAATAAAATCATGATCAGTAAACAAAAAATCTTCATCGCAGTAAGTTAATGAAATTCTCAATAGCTGTTTCTCTACCTTTGCCCCACAAAATTTGCCATTGATGAAATTAATTTCTTATCTCAAAGAAGGTCACGAACAATTAGCCGTACACCTGAACGATAATGTGTATGATATGGATACGCTGCACCCGGAACTACCCAGCAGCATGAATATTTTTTTAAATTACTGGGAAGATTATTTTCCTGCTGCACAGGCAGCAATGGCATCTGTGGAGCAAGGGAGATTGGTTCCAAGGAATGTACAAAACATCAATGATGTAGAATTATTAGCACCTGTACCCATGCCTCCCAGTTGCAGAGATGGTTATGCCTTTCGTCAGCATGTGGCAGCAGCACGGAGAAACAGAAAAGTGGATATGATTCCTGAATTTGATCAATATCCTATCTTTTATTTTACCAATCATCATGGTATTGTTGGTCCGGGAAATGTACGTTGTATGCCCGATCATTTTGAGAAACTGGATTTTGAACTGGAAGTGGCAATTGTAATTTGTAAACATGGAAGAAATATTCGTACAGAAGAAGCAGATCAATATATTGGTGGTTTAATGATTATGAATGATTTAAGTGCACGCCGTTTGCAGATGGAAGAGATGTTATTAAACCTTGGCCCGGCTAAAGGAAAGGATTTTGCTACAGCAATTGGTCCATGGCTGGTTACATTGGATGAGTTGGAGCAATATGTTGTACCTGCTAAAGAACGTCATACAGGATTGAACTGGAACCTTGGTATGAAGTGTTGGGTAAATGGTGTACAGGTGAGTGATGGAAATGTAAAAGATATGGACTGGACCTTTGCTGAGATTATTGAACGTGCTTCTTATGGTGTAGATTTATTTCCCGGTGATGTAATTGGAAGCGGAACAGTTGGCACCGGATGCTTTTTAGAATTGAACGGAACAGGAAAGTTAAATGATGCCAGTTATACAGAGCAATGGTTACAGGAAGGTGATGTAGTTGAAATGGAAATTGATGGATTAGGGAAATTGAGTAATACGATGGTAAAAGAGAAAGATGATTTTTCAATTTTAGGAAGGAAAAAGTTATGAGCCATTGGTTATGGGTTATGAGTTATGGGTTACGTGTAGCAAAATTTAATCAGGTTGATTAATTTGTAGCATTTTTAAATCACCACATTTATGGCTAACAAAATCACTTGCTTTGAAGATTTAGTTATTTGGCAAAAGGCTCAGGAAATTGCTGAAAAAGTTTACAAACTTGCTGATTCCAATTCATTTATACAAAAAGACTTAAGCCTGAAGAATCAGCTAAAAAGTGCGTCACTTTCGATTTCGGATAACATAGCTGAAGGGTTTGACTATAATAACAATCCTGATTTTTATAAATTCTTACGAATTGTAAAAGGTTCTTGCGGAGAAACCAGAAACAAGTTGTTATTTATAAAGCGAATGGAGTTCATAGATGAACCAACGGCAAAAAAACTCTCAGAAGAGACTAAAATACTTGGCCGTCAAATTGGGGAATTAATGAAAAAAGTGAAGGCTAAAATCCAAAGTGAGAAGAATAGCCGGAAAAAGAACGATAACCCGTAACTCGTAACTGGTAACTCATAACTTATATTGACAATATGATCATCGATTTACAGCAACTCTCCCCCATGCAAAAACAACATTGGCTGCAGCATGCTGTTGCACCAAGACCCATTTGTTTTGCATCAACCATTGATAAGGATGGTAATGTAAACTTAAGCCCGTTCAGCTTTTTCAACTTATTTTCATCCAACCCGCCGGTTGTTGTATTCTCACCTGCAAGAAGAGTAAGAGATAATACTACCAAGCACACATTACAAAATGTACTGGAAGTACCTGAAGTGATTATCAACATTGTTGACTATGATATGGTACAGCAGGTGAGTCTCAGCAGTTGTGAATTCCCTAAAGATGTGAATGAATTTGTAAAAGCGGGGTTTACTCAGCAAGCTGCTACTGTAGTAAAACCACCCATGGTAAAAGAAAGTAAGGTGAAAATGGAATGCAAGGTGCTGGAAGTAAAACCGCTGGGTTCTGAAGGCGGCGCAGGCAATCTGGTAATTTGTGAAGTACTGAGAATGCACATAGATGAAAGCATTTTAAATGACGAAAAAACAATGATTGACCAGCGCAAACTGCATCATGTTGCAAGGCTGGGTGGCGATTGGTATTGTAAGGTGAGTGAAAATAATCTGTTTCATGTAGAAAAGCCCAATACACAATTAGGCATAGGCATAGATGCATTGCCACAAAGTGTAAGAAACAGCAGTATACTCACCGGAAACAATTTAGGTCAGTTAGGTAATGTACATGAATATCCTGTAGTGGATAATACGTTTGAAGATGATCAATTGAAACAGATCATCCAATACTTTTCACTTAATACAGAAGAGATGGAAAAAGAACTGCATAAATATGCCAAAAAACTTTTAGATGAAGGAAAGGTACAACAGGCATGGCAGGTGTTACTTGCAAGTGATTAAACTTCAGAATAACTTCGTTATCTCATTTATATGTTTTATCCAGACGGAACCTTTTTCAGCATTTTTACCATTGTAAGTGTTCGATACATTGTATTGGCAGGATTGACATTTTTTATTTGGTATGTAATCAGAAAAAAGAAAATTGCATTTAAAAAAATTCAATTACGCTTTCCTGCGTTAAAAGATTATCAACGGGAGATTATTTATTCCATCATCACCATGTTTATTTTCAGCATAATCCCATGGTTAATCTTAGGAAATCCTGAAATAAGAAAACATACTACCTGGTATTCTGATATCAACGAATATGGAAAGTTATATTTCTGGCTGGCCTTTCCATTAATGCTGGTGATGCATGATACGTATTTTTATTTCACACACCGGCTGATGCATCATCCCAAATTATTTAAGTTATTTCATCTGGTGCATCATAAAAGCACCAATCCATCACCCTGGGCAGCTTTTGCATTTCATCCTTTAGAAGCAGTAGTAGAAATAGGAATACTGGTGGTGTACTTATTTACCATTCCCGTAATGAAAGCACATTTGTTTTTCTTTTTTCTTTTCATGATGGTATATAACGTATACGGCCATTTGGGGTGGGAGTTGTATCCTAAAAATTTCCATCGCACATGGATAGGTAAATGGATAAACACCTCAGTAAATCATAACCAGCATCATCAATATTTTACAGGTAATTACGGGCTATACTTTTTGTTTTGGGACAGAATACTCGGCACCATTCGCAAAGATTATGATGACAAATATGATGAAGTGATGAACCGCCATAAATAAAAAAGCCTCCTGTACTAAACAGGAAGCTTATCCAAAACAACAATCGACCATCTTTATTTTTTCTTTTTGGCGAAAGTAGTAACTGAGCCGTCGGCTGAAATTTTATACGTAATCATGTGTTTATCTGTTTGGCTTTTTGCCAAATAAAACAATTCACCACTCTGATTTACTTCCTTAATAGTTGTTACTACAGCTTCGTCATTAATAGCTGCAACAGCACGGGCAACCAGTAACGGTAATTGATCCTGAGTAATGCTTCTTTCTACTGCCTCCAGTTCGCCTTCTTCAGTGAACCATGCAGTAACTTTTTCATTGTTAAGTTCAAAGGAAGCAATATACAATCCCTCCTTACCTTTCCATTGTACATTACTGGCATCTTTAAATGCACGTTCAAATGCGTTGAGTGCCTCTTTAGAAACAGGAGAATTAACAGGACTTGCAGTGACTGCTGCAGCAAAAATTACAGCTGCTGCAAATGATAACATCTTTTTCATTTTAATAAGGTTTAATGATAAATGATAAAATAACAATACGGCTCAAAACTATTTTTTGTTACAACACTTTACAAGCTAATCTGTATAAACGGATGTTAAAAGAATATAATCATGGATAAACGGCGGAGGTTTGTATGCAACACAGGCCTTTCAACAGATTTTATCAGCAAATCACACATGTTTTACCCCATCTTAAAAATTGTTAAAGATTTATGAGTGCAAATCATACCTCACCAAGCTGCGATAAACGGCAAAGACTTTATCTTTAAGGTGTATGAATTACCTGGCGCACGCATATCTTTCTTTTAATGAACCTGAACTGCTGGCGGGCAATATGATTAGTGATTTTGTTAAAGGCAAGAAAAAATTTGAGTACAGTATGGGTATTCAAAAAGGAATTGCGCTGCACCGTGCCATTGATACGTTTACAGATGACCATATATTAATAAAAGAGGCCAAAGAAATTTTTCGACCCCATTACAGATTATATGCCGGCGCTTTTGTAGATGTAGTGTTTGATCATTTTCTGGCAATAGATGCATTGCATTTCAACAAGGAGTCACTTTTTAATTTTGCTCAAACCACTTATCAAACGCTGGATGTGTTTTCACCTGTATTTCCTGATCGCTTTACCCGGATGTACCCCTTTATGAAAACACAAAACTGGCTGTATAATTATCAGGAGCGGTGGGGTATTGAAAAAAGTCTGGCGGGTGTGGTAAGGCGTTCACAATATCTAACTGAAAGCGATACAGCCTTTCAATTGTTTGAAGAGCACTATCAGCAACTCAATCATTTGTACAAACTATTCTTCCCGCTTTTATATAATTTTACAAAACAGGAATTACAGTATCAGGCTCAAAGAAAATAACATCATTAATAATGCGCCGGAAAATGTTTGAACCGTTCAAAGCAGGCACGCTCCAGCATTTCCCTGTCCAGAGGATGAGCGATTTCAATCAACGCTTTGGCACGCTGGCGTAAATTTTTACCGTACAGACTTGCAACGCCATTTTCCGTAACTACATAGTGCACATGGCCACGGGTGGTAACAACACCGGCCCCCTGTTTTAAAAATGGTGTGATACGGTTTACTCCCTTAGCTGTTCGTGATGTAAGTGCAATGATGGGTTTACCACCTTCGCTAAGCGCTGCACCACGCATAAAATCCATTTGACCGCCAATACCGCTGTACTGCATGGTGCCAATACTATCTGCACACACCTGGCCGGTTAAATCCACTTCAATGGCGCTGTTGATGGCAATTACTTTGGGGTTACGGCGAATGACATGCGGGTCGTTTACATAATCAATATCCAGAAAAACAAATGCAGGATTATCATGCACATAATCATAGAGCTTTCTGGTACCTACAGCAAACCCGGTGACTGCTTTGTAGGGATGTATTTTCTTTTTAGTATTGTTTATCACATCCCGTTCAAACAAATCAATGATACCATCGCTGCACATTTCAGTATGCACTCCCAGGTTTTTATGATTTATGAGTGCTTTTAACACCGCATCAGGTATGGTACCAATCCCCATTTGTAAAGTACTGCCATCATCAATCATGTCAGCAATATATTTTCCTATCTGCAGCTCATCAGCGCTCACTTTAACACCGTAATCCACCTCTGGCAATGCATCGTCACAATACACAAATGTGTTAATCCTCTCTACATGAATGAGGCTGTCGCCATGCGTACGTGGCACATTGGGATTAACCTGTGCCACAATGAATTTTGCAGTATTTACCGCACTTCTGGCTATATCTACACTTACACCGAGTGAGCAGTAACCATGTACATCAGGCGGGCTCACCTGTACCAATGCCACATCAATGGGTAAATACCCTTTTTTAAATAAATCAGGAATGTCGCTTAAAAAAACAGGAATGAAATCTGCCCTTCCCTCATTTACGGCCTTGCGCACACTTTCACTCACAAACATGCAATTGATATTGAAGATGCCTTCATATTCAGGTCTATCCACTGTAATATCGCCCTGCACGGTTATAAATGTAAGCTCCACATTATGCAGCCGTGCCGATTGCCTGGCAAGTTCTCTTAATAAAAACAAAGGTGTTTGTGCACTTCCATGCACAAATACACGTTGATTACTCTGGATAACGGATAAAGCATCTTCGGCCGACTGGTAGGTAACTTTTCTGTACATACTGTTTAAGAAATTATGTGCAATATTAATTACCTACAAGTTACTGAAAGATGCCCGTAAGCAGCAGTTGAAGTGATGATAAACAGCAGGTATTACCTTTTTTTAATCTTACCCTTAGTAGCAACCTTCCGTTCCTGTAACATCGTCTGCATACTGTACGTATTTACTATACATTTGCGGAGCAAAAAAACCGATATGAAGTATTTCTTTTCAGCAGTATTTATCTTATTTGCCTTTGCTGCACAGGCACAAAATGGACCCAAGTTGCCAGCTCTTGATAAATCGCCCATGGATATGAGTTATTATCCGGTAAACTATCCCATCCTTCGTATTCAACCCAATAAAACAGTGGAGCCGTTAGTAGCAAGAGTAGTGTACAGCCGCCCGCAAAAAAACGGACGCAAAGTATTTGGTGAACTGGTGGAAGATGGTAAAGTGTGGCGCCTGGGTGCCAATGAGGCCACTGAAATTGAATTTTTTAAAGACGTAAAAATTGGCGGCAAAACAGTTAAGAAAGGACGTTATACTTTATATGCGTTGGAAAACAAAGACAAGTGGACACTCATCGTCAATAAGGAAACAGACATTTGGGGTGCTTTTAAATATGATGCAGCCAAAGATGTGGTGCGTGTGGATTGCAATGTAAACCGCCACGCAGAACTTACAGAAGCTTTTACCATGATGTTTGAAAAGATAAATGACAAAACCATCAATTTGGTGATGGCATGGGATGATGAAATTGTAAGGATGCCGATTGGTTTGTAATCATTGATATAAAATTTTATAAACTCCGTTTAATACGGAGTTTTTTTATTTCTTCTCCTTCTTTGTATTTTCATAGCTTATGTGTGGCATATCAGGCATACTTTCCAACAATAAATATTTTGTTTCATCACATCGTTTGAAACAAATGACAGATGCATTAATGCATCGTGGGCCAGATGGCGAAGGTGTGTGGCTGAATGAAAGCGGAACTGTGGCTTTAGGCCATCGCCGCTTAAGTATTCTGGATTTAAGTGAAGCTGCATCTCAACCAATGCATTATCGAAATCGCTATACCATCATTCACAACGGAGAAATTTATAATTACATTGAACTCAAAGAAAATCTTATAAAAAAAGGCTATAGCTTTCGTACCTCATCTGATACAGAAATAATTACAGCAGCATATGACTGTTACAAAGAAGAATGCCTGCAATTATTTGACGGTATGTTTGCCTTTGCTATTTGGGATGAACAGGAACAGCAACTCTTTGCTGCAAGGGACCGTTTTGGCGAAAAACCGTTTTACTATTTTGCTGATGATGAGCAGTTGCTCTTTGCATCAGAGTTTAAAGCTTTGTGGGCAGCAGGCATCAGTAAAGAATGGAATCATACCATGCTGCTTTCGTTTCTGGCAAACGGACATACCCAAAACGCTACAGATGCAAGCCTTACGTTTTATAAAAATATTTTTGCATTACCACAAGCACATTACTTAAAATTTGATATTACCAAACAGGAATTGCATATTCAACAGTTCTGGGATTTAGATAGGCAGACACAACATTCAATTTCAGAAGCTGATGCCATTGAACGGTTTGCAGAGCTTTTCAGCAGCAGTGTACAAAGAAGATTAAGAAGTGATGTAGCAATAGGCACATCCCTCAGCGGCGGGCTTGACAGTTCAGGTATTGTAGCCATGTGCCATAACGTAAATGCTGTTCATTATTCACATCACTGTTTTACAGCCAGCTTTCCGGCCTTTGAAAAAGATGAATTGCAATACGCAAAAAAAGTTTCTGCCCAATTTAATTTACAGCAGCATATAACTATTCCAACCGTTGAAACATTTATCAGTGATTTTGAAAAACTCTGTTACCATCAGGAGCAGCCCTTTAATTCATCCAGTGTGTATGCACAATTCAAAGTAATGCAACTTGCAAAAGAATATGATGTAACTGTTTTGCTCGATGGACAGGGTGCAGATGAAACACTGGCGGGTTACAGCAAATACATTCATTGGTTTTTACAGGAGCTGCTTGGCAAATGGAAATTTTCTGCAGCAGTCAATGAACGCAGGCTGTTTGAACAAAATAACATTCCATTTCAATGGAGTACATCAAATTATGCAGCCGCATTTCTTCCCTTGTTAACCAGCAGCAAATTAGAAGAAAGCGAACGCAAAAAAATATTCTCGCATGCGCACATTACCAATGAGTATGCTCATGCACATTACAATAAATTTTTCTCCATCAGCAAACCTCCCGTGAGTAAGCTCAATGATATATTGTATTTCAACACCATGCAACAGGGATTGGGCGAGCTGCTTCATTATGCTGACAGAAACTCTATGGCACATGGCCGTGAACTCCGCTTGCCGTTTTTGAGTCATGAATTAGTAGCGTTTGTTTTTTCATTGCCATCTACCATGAAATTGCATAACGGGTTTACAAAATACATACTGCGACAAACAATGAAAGCATCGCTCCCGCAGGAAATTGTATGGCGAACAGATAAAGTTGGCTATGAACCGCCGCAGCAGCAGTGGATGCAGAACAAACAGTTACAGGAGCTGATAATGAACGGAAGAAAAAAATTATTGAATGAACGCATATTAAACAGAAAAACTCTATCTCAACCCATACAAATCAAATCTGCTTACGAAGCAGATAATTTTGACTGGCGCTATTTAATAACAGCGGAGATGATGGCCTAAATATCGGTTCCAATCATTTCAACGCTCGAATGGAGTATATCACTATAGCTTTTGATCATAAGAAAAAGCAGTATTCCTCTTCACCAGTACCCTACAAACCATAATAATATATTCACTTTATTCCCTTGCCACCCCATTTTATTGGTGTACATTTGCGGCCAATTTGTAAGCCGATAGTCTTAGGTAGTTAGTTTGTAGTAAGCTGATTTATAACTGATTGCGGCTCAATAACAACGGAAATATGAACATCAGAAACATAGCAATTATTGCACACGTTGACCATGGTAAAACAACCCTGGTTGATAAAATTTTACATGCCACTAAAGTGTTCCGTGAAAATCAGGAAACAGGTGAGCTTATTATGGATAGCAACGATCTTGAAAGAGAACGTGGTATTACCATCTTTTCAAAAAACGCCGCTGTTACCTACAACGATGTAAAAATTAATGTGATTGATACACCCGGCCACGCCGATTTTGGCGGTGAAGTAGAACGTGTATTGAAAATGGCTGATGGTGTAATTCTTTTAGTGGATGCATTTGAAGGTCCCATGCCGCAAACACGTTTTGTGTTGCAAAAAGCTTTGCAGTTGAATCTGAAACCCATCGTAGTTATTAATAAAGTGGATAAGCCTAACTGCCGCCCTGATGAAGTGCATGATGCTGTGTTTGAACTTTTCTTTAACCTGGATGCTACTGAAGAGCAATTGGATTTCCCCACCTACTACGGAAGTGGTAAGAACGGCTGGTTCAATGATTCATTAACTCCAACTGATAATATTATTCCGTTGCTGGATGGTATCATTAAACATGTACCTGCTCCCAAAGTAGCTGAAGGTCCTCTTCAAATGCAGATTACATCATTGGACTATTCGTCTTTCCTGGGTCGTATTGCTATTGGTAAAGTGAGCCGGGGCAGCATCAAAGAAAATCAGCAGGTGGTATTGATGCAGGCTGATGGTACGGTTCGCAAACTCAAAGTAAAAGAACTGTATGTGTTTGAAGGAATGGGTAAGAAAAAAGTAACGGAAGTTATTGCCGGTGATTTATGTGCCGTGGTAGGTGTTGAAGATTTTAATATTGGTGATACCATAGCTGATGCGGAGAATCCTGAAGCATTACCAGTGATTAGTGTGGATGAGCCTACCATGAACATGCTGTTTAGTGTAAACAACTCTCCTTTCTTTGGTAAGGATGGCAAGTTTGTTACCAGCCGCCACCTGAGAGATCGTTTGATGAAGGAAACAGAAAAAAACCTTGCCTTGCGTGTAAGTGATAGTGAAGATGGTGATAGCCTTGTAGTTTATGGTCGTGGTATTTTACATTTAGGTATCTTAATTGAAACCATGCGCCGTGAGGGGTATGAGTTAACGGTGGGTCAGCCGCAGGTAATTACCAAAGAAATTGATGGCAAGAAATGTGAGCCGTATGAAACACTGGTAGTAGATGTGCCGCAGGAGTTTGCAAGTAAAGTAATTGATTTGGTTACACGCCGTAAAGGTGAAATGCTGGTGATGGAAACCAAAGGTGAAATGCAGCATCTGGAATTTGATATTCCGAGCCGTGGTTTGATTGGCCTGCGTACACAAATGCTAACTGCTACAACAGGTGAAGCTGTAATGGCGCATCGCTTTAGTGAATACAAACCGTGGAAGGGTCCTATCCCCGGCCGTAACAATGGTGTGCTGCTTTCAAAGTTCCAGGATAAAACAACCGGTTACTCTATTGATAAATTACAGGACCGTGGTACTTTCTTTGTTGACCCCGGGGAAGATGTATATGCAGGACAAATCATAGCAGAGCATATCAAACCCGGTGATCTTGTTGTGAATGCAACTGAAGGAAAGAAGCTTACCAACCACCGTGCCAGCGGCAGTGATGATGCCACACGCATTGCACCTAAAACATTAATGACGCTGGAAGAGTGTATGGAGTACATCCAGTTTGATGAGTGTATTGAAGTAACGCCCAATCACATTCGTATGCGCAAAGTAATTCTGGATGAAGAAGAGCGTAAAAAAGCAGCCAAGCAAATGAATGCAGCAATGGCATAATTAATATTATTTAAAAGCCCCGCTAAAATGCGGGGCTTTTTTTATGCATTCAATTCTTTCCATAACATATCTTTCAACTCCTGTAAGCCACTTTGTGTAACAGATGAAATAAATACATGGGGAATTTTTTGCGGCAGTTCTTTACTGATGGCTTCTTTCAATTCATCATCCAGCATATCGCTTTTACTGATGGCGATGAGAAACTGCTTTTGCAGCATTTCAGGGTTGTATTCTTTTAATTCATTGTATAATATTTCAAATTCTTTGCGGTGATCTTTACTGTCGGCAGGAATCAGAAATAATAAAACTGAATTGCGTTCTATATGACGTAAAAAACGATGGCCTAATCCTTTACCTTCTGCAGCACCCTCAATAATACCGGGCAAATCTGCAATGCAAAAACTTTTTCCATCACGGTATTCTACCATACCAAGCTGCGGAGTTAAAGTTGTAAATGCATAATCAGCAATTTTGGGTTTGGCAGCGGTAATGCTGGAGAGCAAGGTTGATTTTCCTGCATTAGGAAAGCCTACCAATCCTACATCAGCCAGTACTTTTAACTCCAGCAGTTTAGTACTTTCAATACCCGGTTCACCCGGTTGCGCATGTTCCGGTGCCTGATTGGTGGGTGTTGCAAATTGTGCATTGCCCAGGCCACCACGTCCTCCTTTGATCCACACCACTTCCTGTCCGTCTTCTAATAATTCAGCTTCGATCTTTCCTGTTTCTTCATCTTTTGCTACCGTGCCCAATGGTACTTCAATGATATAATCTTTACCACTGCGACCGGTACAGTTATCACCGCTTCCGTTCTCTCCATTTTCAGCAAATACATTTTTTACATAACGCAGATGGAGCAGTGTCCATAAGTTTTTATTACCACGAAGAATGATGTGACCGCCACGGCCACCGTCACCACCATCAGGCCCTGCCTTGGGATTAAATTTGGTACGGGCAAAATGTTTACTGCCGGCGCCACCATGACCGCTTTTGCAAAAAATGCGGATATAATCAATAAAGTTTTTTTCCATGCTGAGGGGCAAAGATAGTTTTTATGGAGTGAGCTTTTGTAATTCTATTTTACTGCGGTAGCGTTGCATTGCAAATCCCGTCTTTAGCGGGGCTCTTATACCATGTACGTCTATTCCCCTTTTATCTTCTTCCAGCTTTCATAGAGTTGTTCTTGTGACGGTCTGTTTGCAGGTATTGTTCTCAAGGGTTCACAAATTTGCCATTGTTCCTGCATATCTACGGGCAAGGATTGATAGAGTTGTGTGCCTTTTGATTTCCACCCAATCATTTCATCACTTACTGCTTTTATTTTTTTTGCCGGATTGCCAACAATTAAACTTCTGCTTTCAAACATTTCTCCTTCCTTAATAAAACTTAAAGCACCTACAATACATTCATCTCCCAACACTACATTATCCATCACAACACTGTTCATTCCCACCAAACAATTTTTACCAATAGCAGCACCATGAATTACAGCACCGTGACCAATATGACTTCCTTCTTTTAATAATACAGTTACACCGGGAAACATGTGAATAGTACAGTTCTCCTGCACGTTGCATCCGTCTTCAAGAATGATAGCTCCCCAGTCGCCACGCAGTGCTGCACCGGGACCGATGTAACAATGTTTCCCGATGATGACATTACCCGTTACCGCCGCCTGCGGATGTACAAAAGATGATTCATGAACAACGGGGATAAAACCTTTGAAGGAGTAGATCATGTTTATTAGTTGATGAAATTGACAGTGTTTACAAAGTTAATAGAGTTGAATCCTTTGTCAACTCAATCAACTTTTTCAACCAACTTCTTATCCGTTCTGTAACACAATCCTTTAAACTGCGCCACCAGATGTTGCTTTTGATTAAAGATTTCAATTTGATACAAGCCTGTGCTTTTACCATTGTGCACTTCTGTTGCTTCCGCTGTTAATTCATCGCCCACATGTACGGGTTTAATGAAGTTGATAGAAGTATCTAAAGCTACAGACAGTTGATTGCGGTTATTACAGGCAAAAGCAAATGCACTATCAGCCAAAGAAAACATAACACCACCATGAATAATGCCAAAGCCGTTAACCATTTCTTCCCGAATGGTCATTTTAATTTTACTGTAGCCTTCTTTTATTTCCAGCACTTCAATACCCAGCCATTGGCTGAAACGATCGTGCTGCATTATGTGGCTCACAACTTCTTTGGGAGTTGGCATAAACAAATTTTAAGATTCAATTAATGTTGTTTTCTTTTGAATGTCTTTTATGGCTGCAAAAAGTTTATCCAAATCTTCCTGTGAGTTAAATGCGTTCATAGAATAACGCAGATATACTTTGCTGCCATGCCGCATTACAGGGATTTCAATTTTATATTCATTAAATAAGACCTTTTGCAACTGCTCAGGTTCTTTTGTTTTGATTTCACAACTCAATAGCTGTGCAATAAAATTATCATTAACAGGAGCAAGGGGTTTTGAGTGAAACAGCTTACAAAATGGTTCGGCATTTTGCTGCACCAGTTTTCTGTAATGTGCTGCTACACGCACCCAATCATGTTCATTCATGAATGCTATTGCATCAGGTATGGTTAAGAATGCAGAAAAATCTCTGGTGCCATTCATTTGATGATAATCTAAAAACTGTGATTGTGAAGGGAATAATGCATTGTAACCCCAGCTTACAATCAAGGGGTCAAATAAATGCTGAAATTCTCGTCTCACATATAAAAACGAACTTCCCTTAGGAGTCATCATCCATTTATGACAGGCACCGGTATAAATATCAGCACCTATCTTTTGTAAATCCACGTACACCTGTGCAGGGCCATGTGCACCGTCAATAAAGGTCATCACGCCCAATTCTTTTGCTTTGGCGATAATTTCTTCTACCGGCAAACGTAAACCTGTACTGCTGGTGAGATGACTAATGAAGATCAACTTTGTATTGGAGGTAAAGCCTTTAAAGAATTCTTCAACAAATTGTTCTTTACTTGTAAGTGGTAATGTAATAGGTTGACGTTTATAAACTGCACTTGTTTTATTGCAATAGTAATTCCATGTTTGGTCACAGGCGCCGTACTCTAAATCAGTGGTTAATATTTCATCGCCGGGTTGAAGTTGTAAACTTTTAGCTATGATGTTTACAGCATAAGAAGGATTGGTAACATATACAACATCATCCTGATGACAATTGATGTATTCGCTTAATGCTTTACGGGATGCTTCTAAATATTTTGGTCCGTTAACTGTGATGAACTGTACCGGCTCGGCTTCCAGTTCCAGTTGATATTGCTGGTAGCGTTCAAACACAGGACGTACACAGGCGCCAAAAGAACCAAAGTTGAGAAAAGTAATGTCTTTTCGTAATAAGAAATGAGTTGATAAATCTTGCATGTTGTTTATTCTCCCTTAAACAATGGATTTCGTTTCTGCAAAAATGCACTGATACCTTCTTTATAATCATAAGTATTAGCAGCTTTCTGCTGAAACTCATCTTCCAGCAGCAACTGCTCTTCCCAATTGTTGGTGAAAGAATGATTGAGTGCATGCTTAGTATATGCTAATCCTTTGGTGGGCATTTGAGAAAGTGTATGTGCTATCTTTTTACTTTCTTCTTCGAAGGTAACATCCGGAAATACTTTGTACAACATGCCCAGCTTTTCTGCTTCTGATGCTGAAACCTTATCCCCCGTCATCATCAAGGCACTTGCTTTTTGCCAACCAATTAAACGGGGTAATGTAAACGTACCGCCGCTATCCGGTATCAAACCGATTTTTGAAAATGCCTGAATAAAAGAAGCAGCTTCAGCAGCAACTACTACATCACAACACAGAGCAATATTAGCACCGGCACCGGCAGCTACACCGTTTACTGCTGCAACAACAGGCTTTGGTAAATTACGGATGCGTTTTACGATGGGATTGTAATGTTCACTAAGTATTTGTTTGATTTCAATTTTATTTTCGCCTACCAGCTCACTGATATCCTGTCCTGCACTGAATGCTTTGCCATTGCCTGTGATATACACACAACGCACTTCGTGCAGCGATGCACATTCATCTAAACGGTTTTGCAAAAGCAACGCCATTTCACGGTTAAAACTGTTGAACTTTTCCGGACGGTTGAGGTGGATATAAGCAACCGCATTTTTGATTTCAAATTGAATAGGGGTCATATTAAAAGTTTTTGGCGCAGAGAAAGAAGATGCGGAGGTGTCGCAAAGTTTTTTCTCTGCGTTCAACTTTGCGTTCTCATTTCTCTGCGTCTATAAAAAATATCTTTAAAGTTTTATCACTCTCATATAATCAAGCATCGCTTGGTTTATATCAACATTCATATTCGTATTCCACTCTTCTAAAACCAAACGCAATTGATTGTTTCCTTTTTTCAGGTTTACTTTATAACTGTTGCTCCAGCCCCAATCGCTCCACTCATCTGTACCACGCTGTGGAAATACATAAGAGCCCACATAGTTGCTTCCATTATACAAACTTCTTATGGCACATTTGTTATCTGTATTCCATGGACCGCTGCCGTTGGAGTAACGAAAGTCTATTAAATACATTCCATCTGCCTCCACATTTATATTGATGGTAATTGATTTATTTGATGCAGTTGAGGTTTCAATAAATCCATTACCCGAGTAATTGACAAACGGCAATAAAGACTTAGTAGTCATTCCTTCCATTTCCACAACCTGCATTTTGTTTGCATCGAAAACAGCAATGGGTTCACTCATAAACGATTCTACTCCTTTTTCGTTTACAGCGCTTACACTGTATTCAGCAAACAAACTATCAGCTTTTAATACATAATTTGTTTCTCTTGTATTATCTATCAGTTTTCCATTTTTATAAATGAGATAACCGGCGGCTCCGTCAATCAGCTTCCATTCTAATTTATTGCCATTGCGTTTTACCTGCGGGTCAGGCAATGAAAATGAATTCTCAACCAGGTTGATGTTATTGCTGCTGAATGCTTTATTGTTCATTTCAATCTCAATGGTATGTGTACCAGTTGTTTCAGCAGGAAGTAAAGCGTCAGCTAATTCTTTTCCATCCATCTTAATAGCAACGATTTTATTGCCTGTTCCTTTTACGGTAATATTCAGAACAGCATTTCTGTATTTAAAATTGCTGAGTGTTTTTGTACCTGTGTAATTGGATGGAATGGCAGGTGCAAAACGAATGCCGTTTGTTTCAAACTGGATACCCATAAACACACGGTGTACCATCGCAATGTTTCCCGCCATGCTCCACAGCATACGGTCGCTGTTAATTTCTGTACCATTAAAATCACCTGTTGCCGCTACCATATTTTCATAATTGGTAAGAAACAATACAGCAGCACGATAAATAGATGCCAGCCCATGATTCAATGCCGCTTCATTACCGGCTTTAGCAGCGGCAAGATTCCAATAGGATTGTACAAAAGGCCAGATGCCATTGTTATGATAAGGAGGAATGCCCGGTATTTGCGGATAGATGCAGGTAACACCATATGCTGTTAACGGTGATTGTTCAAAAATGGAATTTGCCTGTCGTTCATTGGCTACATCAAACAATACACTCAATGCTTCGCCCAATGCTTCAAAGCGTGGAGATACGGTCAAGTAATTTCTGCCATAGATGTATTGTGCATAATACCCTTTATCGCTCATCCATAATTGTTTGTTGATGGCTGTTTTGATATTGTTTGCTGTTTGTTCAAATACTTCAAACGGCTGATTCATTTCTTTTGCCATCATTGCTAAAATCTTATGTGCCTGGTAATGCACAACGTTTGTTCCTAAATTTTGCGACACATAAATATCCATATTACTCATCCACTTGGGATAAGTTTGTTCACGCCAGTCTAAGAACGAAGATTCGCCTTTGTATAAACCTGTTTCACTGTTGAATAAAACTTTGGCATCATCATCCAATGTGTTTTTGATGATTTCATAAGCCAGTTGCAACCAGTCTCTGTCGCCCGTTACTTTATAAATTTCCCATGCAGCCAGCACCCATGTAGTACGGTCGCTGCTTACCGGCCATGCACCACCACTGCCTGTATCCTGGATAATGCGTTTACGTTTTACTTTTTTCAGCAATGAAATTTTTGCTACATCGGGTTGATGATAAGCAAAGGCGAGAAAAATACTGTAGCTGATATCTCTTGTCCACACACCGCCCCATTTAGCACCGGTGCGGAAGGTGCTGTCGGCTTCAATGTTTTTTAATACTTCTTCCAGTGATAAGTTGAATAATGCATCTACAATGGGTTGTTCAGATTTGTAAGCAGGTTTTTGTGAAATATCCAAACTCAGTTTCCATTCTTTTTCTTTTTTTTCTTCTTCGTTATACGGATTGAATTTGAGTGTGATGGTGTAGATGCCGTCTTTATCATCATCTTTTAATTGTAATCCTTTATTGTTGAGGTTTACAAAATCCCATGACAGCGGTTCGGAGGCGCCTGCAATATAAAATCCTTTGAAATCGGCTTTGGCAACTTTACTTCCGTCATAAGTTTCATAATATCCCTTTTCTTCAAATTGTTTGAGCACAGGTTTCATATCCACACGAAAGGTGTATTCATAATTCACAGGCAAATAAGTTACAGGTGCAGCCGGTGAAGGTTCAGGCATTTGACCAAACACCACAACTGGTGATTCTTTTTCATTGTTGATAACAACCCAATGGTCGTTGCCCGGTGCTAATTCATTATCTTTTTCATTGATGCTGAATTTGAATTTAATGAGTCTTGAAAAAGTAGCGCTTGCAGGACTTTTGTAGTTAGAGGTAATATGTGTGGCCGAAACTACAGTGGCTGTGTTGGTACCTTGTACTACTTTGTCTTTGTACAACGTAAAGGCATCAGATTGATATAGTATATTTTTGTTTTCATTTTTACAGGAAATGAGCATGGCAATGATACTAAAGACGGCAAGCTTTTTCATTGAACATTATTTTCAAAGGCAAGCTAAGAAATAATCAGTGAACAGCATTTGAAATTCATTTCCCCAATCAATGAAAATAATATTGCAGAACGAGATTACTATCAGTTCAATGACATTTAAAATAATCAAACGGCTCTTTACAATCGTTGCACTGGTACAATGCTTTGCAGGCGGTGCTTCCAAATTCACTGATGAGTTTGGTGTGGGGTGAATTGCAGTGCGGACATTCCACTCCATTTTCAGCTTTCAGAAAGCGCTTATCAGGGGCAGCTATGCCGTAGGCTTTGAGTTTACGCTTGCCCTCTTCACTCATCCAGTCTGTTGTCCATGCGGGAGAAAGAATTTGTGTGACCTTATATTTTTTAAAACCTAAAGTAGCCAGCATGATGCGGATATTGGTAGCAATCATATCCATAGCCGGGCAGCCATTATAAGTTGATGTAATAAATACTTCCACTTCATCATCTTCATGCATCACTACATCTCTTACGATACCCAAATCGATAATAGACAAAACAGGTACTTCCGGGTCTTTGATTTCTTCCAGGTATGCATAAATAGCTTTTTTATCGATTGTGTGAAGTGTCATGTTTACCATTCACTGTTGGGATATGCTCTTTGCATATACTGCAAATCAGACAAAATATAACCGAGATGTTCTGTATGTGTTCCTGTTTTACCACCATTTTGCATAAAGGTTTTTTCAGGAATCGCTAAGCCCGCCTCTTCAAACACGGCACTTACATTTTCATGCCATTGCTCTTGAATAGTATTGAAATCAACATTGGCAACAGTTTCATAATCTGCAGGCATAAACATTTCGCCTGTATAACGCCACAGTTCATCCATAGCATGCAGCATACGTTGTTTGCTTTCATCAGTACCGTCGCCCAAGCGAATCACCCATTCGCTGCTCCAGCGTACATGATAGTTGGTTTCTTTTACAGATTTGGTGGCGATGGCAGCGACATGTTCATCATTATGATATTGCAATTGCTGAAATAACAATTGCTGAAACTGACTGTATAAATATTGACGGAGAATGGTTTGGCCCCAATCGCTATTGGGTTGTTCAACGAGTAAAAGATTTTTGAATTCACGTTCTGTTCTTAAGTATGCTAATTTATCCTCGTCAACCTCTCCCCCCGCCCTCTCCAAAGGAAAGGGAGCTTTGATGCCCACCGATTGTTCTTTTTCGTTTATTAATTGTGCAGCGTATTGATAAAACAATCTTGACTGTCCCAGTAAATCCAATGAAATATTGGTGAGTGCAATATCCTGTTCTAAGATTGGCCCATGCCCGCACCATTCGCTGTTACGATGTGAAAGTATCAACGTTGTATCGGCTAAGTGCAGTAAGTAATCTGTGAGAGAATTATTCATTATCATTTATTCAATTATCAATTATTCATCACATATAATTCACTTCATCAGGTAACTGATAAAACGTAGGATGACGATACACTTTATCAACAGCAGGTTCATATAGCTCGCCTGCTTCTTCAGGGTTACTTGCGGTGATGTATTTACTTTCTACTACCCAAATGCTCACCCCTTCCATTCTTCTTGTATAGACATCCCTTGCATTTTCAATCGCCATCTGTGCATCGGCTGCATGCAGGCTGCCTACATGTTTATGGTCAAGCCCCTGTTTGCTGCGGATGAAAACTTCCCATAACGGCCAGGTAGCCCCCCCACCCCCCGAAGGGGGGATTTGAGTGCTTTCGTTTTTTAATTCACCGCCTGAATTTGTGTCAGGAATATCACCGTAATAAAATTTTCTGATAAAAAAATTCATGATAAAATTTTTCTTGAAAGAATGTATTAATTACGCTGCCTTTAAAGCCCCTCCTTTGGAGGGGTTTGAGGAGGCTTTTCTTTTCTCTGTATGCGCCATTGCTGCTTCTCTTACCCATTTACCATTTTCGTGTGCTTTACGTCTTGCTTCTAAACGTTGTTTGTTACAGGGTCCATTTCCTTTCACCACATTCCAGAATTCATCCCAGTTGATTTCGCCAAAATCATAATGACCACGCTCTTCATTCCATTTTAAATCTTTATCCGGAAGTGTCATGCCTAATACCTTCACCTGTTCAGCAATCATGTCAATAAAATTCTGACGCAGCTCATCATTGGTCTTACGTTTGATTTTCCATTTCATACTTTGATCGCTGTTGGTGCTTTCAGAATCTTTCGGGCCAAACATCATCAATGCAGGCCACCACCAGCGATTGATGGCATCCTGGCACATGGCTTTTTGTTCAGCAGTGCCTCTGCTTAAAACCAATAATGATTCAAAACCCTGGCGCTGATGAAAACTTTCTTCTTTGCAAATACGTACCATCGCCCGTGCATAAGGTCCGTAGCTGGTACGTGTAAGCATTACCTGATTCATAATTGCCGCACCATCTACCAGCCAACCGATGGCGCCCATATCAGCCCATGTTAATGTGGGATAGTTGAAGATGGAGGAATACTTGGCTTTACCGCTGTGCAAATCATTAATCATTTCATCACGGCTGGTGCCCAATGTTTCAGCAGCGGAATACAGGTACAAACCATGCCCGGCTTCATCCTGCACCTTAGCCAAAAGAATGGCTTTTCGTTTGAGTGATGGGGCCCGGGTAATCCAGTTACCCTCCGGCAACATGCCCACAATTTCACTGTGTGCATGTTGGGAAATCTGGCGGATGTTGGTTTTCCGATAGGCATCGGGCATCCAATCCTTGGGTTCAATTTTTATTTCTGCATCAATCTGCTGTTGAAAATGCTCTTCTAAATTATGAATAGACATAGCAAGAATCTTTGAAGTACAAATTTACGGAAAGCGAACGCCTGTTTGGAATTCTTGTTGAAACTATTATACGATGGTGGGGATGATTTTCATCATTTCACGTCAAAATCCACCACTACTTTTTCGGTTTTAGGGTGGCTTTGGCAGGTGAGGATAAAACCTTGCTCGATTTCTTCATGGTCTAAACCCCAGTGTACATCCATTTCCACTTCGCCTTCCACCAGTTTGGCTTTGCAGGTACAGCATACACCGCCTTTGCAGGCATAGGGAACATCGGCACCCAGTTGCATAGCGGCATCAAGAATAGTGGCGTCGCTGTTTAAAGGAATATCAAAAAGGAAGGTCCTGCCATCCAGTTTCATTTCAATTTTACTGGACGGAATGTTTTCACTTTCAGCTTTCAGCTTGTTGCTTGCAGCTTTCCTCTTTTTCTCTGTTGTAAATAACTCAAAATGGACCTTCTTTTCATTTACTCCATTGGCTTCTAAAAAATCCTGCACATCCATAATCATTTCCTGCGGACCGCAGAGAAAAAATTCATCAGCATGTTTTAAGTCCACCAGCTTTTCAAAAAGGTGCGTGCATTTGTCTTTGGTAATTCTGCCGAAGTTGATAGCAGCATCTGTTTTCTCCCGGCTGAGTATATGAATAAGGGTGAAGCGCTGCATATATTTATTCTTCAGTCCTTCAAGCTCTTCAAAAAAGATAATGGAAGACCTGCTTCGGTTGCCATAGATTAATGTAAAACTGCTTTGAGGTTCTGCAGCAAGTGTAGCTTTAATGATAGAGATGATGGGTGTAATACCGCTGCCTGCAGCAAAAGCCACATAGTTTTTTGATTGTGCAGAATCAAGTTGTGTGTTGAATTTTCCCAAGGGTGTCATCACTTCCAGTTCATCACCATTTTTCAATTGCTCATTGGCATAAGTACTGAACAAACCACCTTCTACTTTTTTAACAGCTACTTTTAATCTGTTTTCCTGCGGACTTGCACAAATGGAATAGGTACGTCTTATTTCCTCCCCATTGAGTGTGGTTTTGATGTTGATGCTTTGGCCTTGTGTGTACTGAAATGCATCTTTCAAATCATGGGGTACATTAAATTCAATGGAAACACAATCCGGAGTTTCTTTGATGATATTTTTTACAGTAAGCTTATGAAAATGTACAGCCATCGTTAATCTATTTCCTTAACCCGTCAATCAAAATCATTATCATATTATCTTCCAGTTCTTTGGCTGATATTTTTGCAGTGGAGCGATGCCAGCTTTCTATACCGCTTACAGCATGCAGCATAACAAGAATAGCAGTGGGGGCATCAATTTTTTTAATGTCTCCTTTTTTTATACCCTCTTCCAGCAGTGCTGCAAAACGTTTACGATAATTACGACGCTGATTGTGAAAGTTAGAACGATAAGGCTCATCCAGATGTTTCCATTCACGGTCGCTCACAATTACCTCTTCATGGTTTTCAATCATCTGTTGTATATGAAAACGCAGCATGGTTTCAATCTTTTGCAAAACACCCTCGCCGGAGGTATCTACTTCATCAAAATAAGTATTAAAACGATTGGCTACTGCAAAACAAACGCTTTCTAATATTTCGTTTTTTGAACGGATATGATTATACAAACTGGCAGCTTCAATACCTATGTTTTCAGCAAGGTCACGCATACTTGCTGCCCCAAAACCTTTTTCTCGAAAAAGGGCGGCGCCTGCTTTTACGATGATGTCTTTACGACTTTCGTTTTTGGCTACTTTTAATTTTCCCATAGAACAAATGTAATTTCTTTATCGTCTTTTTGGAACTAAATCTTTCTTGCTCATTGCTTTAAATATCCGTTTGCTTAAAATACCGTGCAGAGGGTATTGAACAGCCTTAACAGGCAAATTACCTTAGTCTTATCAAAACAACAAACAAAGTCTTCAGGCATTCTCTTTAACTCTTAAAACAACCACAACATGAAAAAGAAACTTTTATTACTGAGCATTATATGTACCGCCATTCTTTTTGCGGCACCGGCTGCAAAAGCTCAAAGCGACCCTTTTTTTTATGAATCCATTTCAAATCCAGGCAAAACTATCAATTTTTTAATAGGGGTATATTACACTAAAAATGAATTTATAACCCGTGACGACGGAACGGGGTATACTAAAATACGTATGGCATTAATTAATAAGGAAGGTGCAGATCCGTTTAAATGGAGTGATTATAAAATTTACATTATGCTCAAAAACGGCGACCTCTTTTATAATTACACCACCAAAGCAAGCGATGGAGAACTGAGTTGTAACTGGACAGTGCAGGCAGGTCAGAACCACATTCAATATCTTTGTTTTGATAAAGCATTTGATGTAAATCAGATTGACCGTGTATGGCTGAGTATGAGTGATAATAAATTTTTTGATCTTGTAAGAAGCGATAAATAAGCGAAGTTTCAGTTTTCATGTAAAGCGTTTTGCAATAATGTAAGACGCTTTTTTTATGCAATTGCAGATTGGCGACCCGCTTTCCTTTACCTTTGCCCCGTTTAAAAAAAATCAACTTTATGAGTTTAATTGTTGTGGGTTCTATGGCCTTTGATGCAATAGAAACCCCCTTTGGAAAAAGCGATAAAATTGTGGGTGGCGCTGCTACGTATATAGCATGGAGTGCTTCCAATTTTGCAACACCTATACACCAGGTGAGCGTGGTAGGTGGTGATTTTCCTCAGGAAGAACTGAACGCATTGGCTGCACGTGGTGTGCAACTGGATGGTGTACAGATTAAAAAAGATGAAAAGTCTTTTTTCTGGAGCGGTAAGTACCATATGGACATGAACACCCGTGACACGCTGGATACACAGTTAAACGTACTGGCTGATTTTGACCCTGTACTGCCGGATGGCTATCAGGCAAGTGCATTTGTAATGCTGGGCAATTTGCTGCCCTCTGTACAGATGCGTGTAATTGAACAGCTTAAAGTAAAGCCCAAACTTATTGCCATGGATACCATGAATTTCTGGATGGATACCATGCCCGAAGAGTTGAATAAAGTAATTGCCAAAGTGGACTTACTGTTTGTAAACGACAGTGAAGCACGCCAGCTGAGCGGGCACTACTCCATTGTAAAAGCAGCCCGTGAGATTATGAAAATGGGCCCCAAATACCTTGTGATAAAAAAAGGTGAGCATGGTGCTCTGCTGTTTCATGAAGACAAGGTATTCTTTGCGCCTGCATTACCTTTGGAAGATGTGTTTGACCCCACTGGTGCCGGCGATACATTTGCCGGTGGTTTTATGGGCCATATGGCTAAAACTGGTGAACTAAGTTTTGAAAACATGAAAACAGCCATTATTGTGGGAAGCGCCATGGCGAGCTTTTGTGTAGAGAAATTTGGCACCACCCGTTTAAAAGAAATTTCAAAAGCTGATATTGATGACCGTATTAAAGAGTTTGTGCAGTTGGTGAATTTTGATATTGAGCTGGTGTGACAATAGAAGTTTAACTTTATTAAAGCAGCATTTCTGCTGCTTTTTTTGTTTGGTTACATAACTGTTGATATATTAACGCAGCCTCTTGTGTGTAGCTGAGGGATCAACATTGCTGTCATTCTGGGGAACGAAGAATCTGCCGGGCAAATGGAAATAACTACTACGCAATGTGCCCATGAGCAATCTGCAAACTTTCGTCTTTGTATATTGGGAGAGATTGCTGCGAAGAAAATAGAATTAAAATGTACAAGAGTCACGCTTAAGGCGTGATGTTCCATGCGAAGCAACCGTCGTTTCATAGTAGCTCACAACTCCGCAGCACAACATTTCTTCTAGCGCTTGTTCACAAACGTCTTCTTCTCTTTACCAACGCCTGTAATTGTAACACTCTTCCAGTTTTTGGGCAGCACGGTTTTAATTTGTGCGATGCCCTGCGGTGTTATTTCCAAACCGCCAAAACCCATGAGCATGGCCTGCAAAATACCTCCGGCACCGGTTGCAAAATAAGGATTGGTGCCGCCCTTGGTTTCTGCAATCACACGAAACGGTGGATTGAGATTGGGGATATAGGCATCTCTAAACCAATAGTAAGCTTTATCAGCATCACCTATGCGGGCATAGAGCAGGGAAAATACAGCCTGTGTCATAGCCGGTGTACCTTCATTGGGCACACGCTTTTCATAATACTCCAAATCTTTACGGATGGCAGCAGGATCTTTGACTTCCTTTAATGGATAAGAAAGCAGGTTTACATCAGCCTGCTTAATGCCTTCACCATTGTACGTAGCATGTTCTCTTGTAACACCGTCAGGAAATTTAAGAATAGGAATATTATTTGCCACATTCATCCAGTCTGCATCGGGAACAATACCTAATATTTTTGCCGCTTCTGTTGCAAAGTTTAAATTCGCCTTAGCGGCAGCGTTAGTAAAGGCGTTGTTATCTACATTCTCTGCCCACTCATCAGCAGCTACTACATTTTTAATATCATACCTGCCGGGTCCGTTACGTTCTACACGGCTGGCCCAAAAATCGGCAGTAGCGCTCAGTATGGGATAGCCTTTTTCACGTAGCCATGTTTTATCCTGTGTTACACAATAATAATTCCATGCTGCAATAGCTACACAGGCTGTGATGTGATGCTCAAACGGACCACTCAATGCCCACACGGGTGTTTCTTCCACACCTGTTTCTGCACTCTCCCACGGAAACATTGCGCCTTTATACCCTTTGCCAAATGCATTGCGTTTAGCAGCATCCAATCGCTGATAACGGTATTCAATCATGCTCTTTGCCAGCTCCGGTTTTAATACAAGCAATGCTGGATACATCCACAACTCGGTATCCCAAAATACATGTCCGTTGTAGCCCAGTCCGCTTAAACCCATGGGTGATGGGGAAAGTGCCGTGCCTTCTCTTGTAAACGAATACAGATGGTAGAGCATGCTGTTGACATCCTGCTGCGATTGGTCATCGCCTTCAATTACAATTCTGCTTTTCCATAACTCTTCCCATGCCTGTGTATGAAACTGAAGCAACCGTTCTCTTCCTTCCAGCTTGGCATAAATGGTTAAACGTTCCGCTTCATTAAGCGGATCGTCATGATGTGCACTTGTGATGGATGAACCTGTAATGGAATAACGATAGGTTTCACCTGCTTTAATTTGCTTGCTGAATTTGAGCAGATGCATATTGTTGTCCCACATTTCATGAATCACTCTGGGTTCATGGCCGTGATGTTCACTAAACAAAAATGTATTGCTGGCACACATCAGCAATTTACCTGTGGGGCTTTTGGCTGAAGAAGTTAATAAGCTGATGGTTACATGCGGCCGGTCGATTTCGTTGTAATAATTCTGTACATCACGGAGAGCATCAGGCGCTTCCATTACACTGGCGCCTGTAATGCTGATGTCTTTTTTAGCAATGATGCTTACATCCATCAACACAGTAAAAGGTAATTGTCGCAATGAATAGTAAGTGTATGTTACCGTTGCTTTATCTCCAAAGTCGAATGATGTGGTGAAGCTGGCTTTTTGCATATCCAGCTCCTGCTTCATGCCGGTTATATTTTTACCGTCAATTGTTCTTCCATCAATGGCAAGTGTAGCATTGAGCAGGTTGAAACTTTTTAAGAAATTACTTACTCTGCCACGCCCATATAAATCATAAGCCCCTGCCAGCACCACTTCTTTCACTTTAAAAGGTTCGGGACTGCTTACCACACCAATCATACCATTGGCAACGGAGATGCCGTAGTAGTTGGAAGGGTTTATTTCAGTGGTGGAAATTTTCCAGGGATGAACAGTTTGGGCAAACAAAAAATTTGTTGAAACTGTTATGCTTATAATTAAGAGCAAGCAACGCATATTTGCAGAGATTTTAGAGAGTGAATATAAATGAAATAAGGATAAATGTTATGAAAAGAGTTGTTGTTATTTTGATTTTGCTGATGTCTGTTTTAGCAGGCATTTTATATTTTGGAATTACATCAACGCAATCATTTTCGAAGTCAGTTTTGGTGGCTTGTACCAATGAAGGAGCACTGCGTGTGCTCCTGAATGAACGTAACAGCAAACAGGCATGGCCCGGTGAAAAAATTAATGACAGTACGTATCTATTTAATACTATCAAATACCAAATAGGTTCAAGTTTGATTAACACAACCGCTTTGGATTTTTTTGAATATGGAAAGGGTGAACTGGTAATTGAAGAAACCACGCCTGATTCGAGCCGGTTTACATTAGTAGTATCACAACAACTTCCAGTACAACCGCTGCAACGAATTAAACGTTTTCTTGCATTACAACAAACCAAGAAACAGGTAACTGATTTTCTTATCTTACTACAACAAAGATTTGATGGTGAAGAATTGGTATATGGCATTTCAATAAAAATGAATCGTGTTACAGACAGTGCTATGATTTCAACCAGAACCCTGATGACACATTATCCCTCGGTTACAGAAGTGTATGAACAAATTGAGGCCATAAGAAAGTATATTAAAGAAAATGGGGGTGAAGAAACAAGCGCTCCCATGCTCAATGTTTTTGAAGAAGAAAAAAACCAATACCTGATGATGGTAGCTATACCAACAAAAACTTATGTAAAAGGTAATGAAACGTTTTTGCAAAAACGAATGCTGGCCAATGGATATATTTTAGTGAGTGACATTACAGGAGGTGATTATACCATTCAACATGCAGAACATGCCATGCAGCAATTTGTGACTGACCATCATAAATCGAGCCCTGCCATTCCGTTTCAAATGCTGCTTACAGACAGAAGAGCAGAGATTGACACAAGCAAATGGAAAACGAGAGTGTATTACCCGGTGATGTATTAAAACCACGGCCTCACCCCAGCCTTCTACCAAGGAGAAGGCAACCAACGCACTGCCCTGGCTTGTTTGACGATAATAATTCCTATTTGGGCTTGAACATTTATAAAAATACTTCTATGAATTTGTTGTAATACAAAAGATTCGTTTCATTTCCTTCAGACGAGGGCGTTAGACTTTGCGTGCGTATTTGTTCACCGTTTTATTTCAATAATTGCTGCCGAAGTATTATTTCTTGCAAGTATAAATGCTTCTTTTTTATTGATACGGACACGTTGAATTTTACGTACTTGCTTAACATCAACAAAACCGGAAAAGCTGCTGTAAATAAATTCACCATTACCATAGTTGATGAGTATGGTTCCAAACTCACCGTCCTGTCTTCCAATCTGCACATTATTATCAAAATAATTTCCCAGGAGTAAAACATCGGGCAATGCATCACCATTTGCATCTATAATTGCGGATGTTCTGTAATTGTTAAGTTGTGTTTGCCAGGGCAATTCTTTTGGTTGAAAAGTGCCGTTGTTATTAATAAAAAGACAATGTGCAAATTGTGTGGCTGTAAGGAGATGTGCCTGTTTTAATTTATCTGTACCCAATAAATTATTCAAACTTGCTTTAGCAAAATCTGCTGCATACAGAAATTTTTTCTTGAGTGAAGGCATTTGTTTTTCCAAATCCATTTTAGTGGCAAACGGAATCTCATTTCTGTTAAGATAATAAGTGAGTATTTGTTCATTACGCCCGTTCCCATCAAAATCGTAATGATAAAGCTTCACCGGTTGTACTGCTGTTGGTTGAAGTTTTGTATTGGTACCAAAGTTAGTAGCCAGCACATCAAGGTCGCCATCATCATCTGCATCAAAAGCAATAACATTACTCCACAATCCCGATTGAGAACTGATTGATTGCCGGGTGAATTGATTTTTTTTATTGATGAATACATCAATACCGCCCCATTCAAAGCTGAGCAATAAATCAAATAACCCATCTTTGTTTATATCAGTAAGCGATGCATGAGTAACCATACCCGGCATCATCAATTCTTTGCAAAAGGATTCAGTTACATCGGTAAACTTTCCTGTACCGTTATTTTGCAATAAATATGAACGTGGTATAGCTCCATAATTCCATGGTACGGTTCTTCCTCCTATGAATAAATCCACAGCACCATCACCATTCCAATCATGCGCAAGTATAACTGATTGTGTTATATCAATATCTTTAAAAGCATCAGTTTTTCGTGTAAGGTTTCCTTTGCCATCATTTAAATACAAAAGTGGAAGTAAATGTTCATCAGCCCCGTAATATTCATTACCACCTGTTGCAATTACTAAGTCAGGATGTGTATCATTATTTACATCTGTCCAAATTGCATCTACATGTTCCCACATACTATCCAGAAACATAGCCGGCTGTGGCAGTAGATAAAACATGCCATTTGTTGACTGAAGCATTACAGAAGGATGTTTCCCTTTTGATGAACCAATAAACACATCTTCCAGTCCATCGTGATTAATATCCGCAACAGCAATAGCAGGTCCTTCTGTTGAAACCATATGCGGTATCAAAGGCTCCCGGTCAAACTCGTTGAACTGATTTTCAATATGCGTAAAATTGAATTTAAGGTTACTTGATATTTCTGTAACAGTAATTGTTCGTTTGTTCCATCGATGAATGATATAGTAATCAAATTGGGGTAATCCTTCTCTGTATGTAAAAGATAAAGTAGTATCTTTTTTCAATTGAATTTTTTGAAAGCTGTTATCTGGCCAAACAAGAAATGCAGAATCAATGGTAGTGTTGCTCATCCCGATATGTAGCGGCAATTGCATACTGCTCAGAAAACCATGTACAGGAAAATTTTCATAGGTTCTTAACTCAGCACCCGCAAATAAGATAAGCTTGCTGCCTACAGCATTGATATTGGATGTATCACCTTTCAGCTGCACCGACGTGTATGCTGATTGTTTATCATCATTAGTTTTATTCTGATAAATAAGCGCTTCATCGTTGATATTGTTTACCACTAAATCCAAATCACCATCATTATCCAAATCAGCATACACAGTTCCGTTTGAGAATGTGAGAGGGTTGCTGCTTACGCTGTCAGCTAAATTGCTGAAATTTAAATTCCCACGATTGGAAAAAAACTGATTGGGTAATTTTATTTCGGGAAATTTCTCCACCAGCTTCATATCATTTTCCTGCAATGTATTGGTACGTAGTTTTTGCTGCAATTCATCATTGGTTACAAAATTTACGTAGTCAATATCATTCATCCGTTTAGGAATACCGTTACTCACAAATAAATCTTTTAAACCATCGTTGTCAAAATCCATCCATAGTGCGGCCCAGCTCCAGTCTGTTGCATAAACTTCGGCAAATTGACCGGCTTCAGTAAAACGGTTGTTGCCTCTGTTCCATTGCAAATTGTTGCGGGCATATTGATAATGATATCCATATTTCCGTTTTTCATTGAAGTAGATATAATCATCCTCTGCCAATGAACGCCGAATCATGTAGGGATCATAAGGCAGCATATCCATAGAAATTATTTCGGGGAAGCCGTCATTGGTAACATCAGCCGCATCCACACCCATGCTGAACTGGCTGGTATGCATCAGCTGTTCAGTACTTTCATCTTTAAAGGTTCCGTCTTTCTGGTTGATATAGAGATAATCATTTTCATGAAAATCATTACCTATGTAAAAATCAGGCCATCCATCCATGTTAATATCGCTTACAACAATACCCAAACCATAGCCAATTTTACCTCCGTTAATACCTACTTCTTTTGTGATATCAGTATAATAATTTTTTTTTATACCGCTTTTTATGGCTTCATCATTTCTGTAAAATTTCTGACCCGCTAATGAATCATAGGTATTTAAAAAGTTACTGCGTGGAGCATAATTGCCATCATGATTTACTGAATGGTTGAGTAAAAACATATCAAGGTCACCATCTCTGTCATAATCAAAGAATGCAGCCTGTGTACTGAAACCTGAAAAATCCAATCCATACTCATGCGCTTCATCTTTGTAAAAAGGAGTTCCATTATTACTGATACCTTTACAAATAAGCAATTGATTTTTACCTTTTAAGGTTTTATAGTTGCCCACTCTGCATACATAAATATCAAGCAGTCCATCATTATTAATATCAACCACTGAAACACCCGTACTCCATGAACCATCGTTTGGGATTTGTGCTTCAGCCGTAACATCTTTGAATTGTAGATTTCCTTTGTTTAAATAAAGCTTATTAGATGATTGATTAGCCGCAAAAAATAAATCAATCAATCCATCATTATTAAAGTCACCCGCTCCAATACCTGCGCCATTGTAATAGTACATGTAAGAAAAAAGATTAAAAGAGGGAGTAGGTTTCAGCTGATTCTTAAAATCAATACCTGTTTGCTCTGCACTTAAAGCAACAAAAAGTGATTTGGTTTTTTTATTACATGATGCAAATACAAAAATACTGCAACACATAAGCGTTATGTACCAAAACTGTTTCATTATTTTTTTAGATTGACAGTTGTACTAGATAGTTGATACCATACAGGTGTTGCATTATTCATCAAAAACAAATAGCTGAGTTGCTGTCTGAATTTAAAATGGATAATATCCCTTGCCTGCCCTGAAATATTAATACCGCTTTCATTGGATGGCAGCAAATTAAAATCTCCATTTTTATTATTGATGAGTACATGTCCATTACTTGCATCAAGCCGGCATAGCTGTGGTAATAAGTCAAAAAAATTACCTGCCAAAAGAATATCAGGATAACCATCATTATTTACATCAGTAACCTCAATGGCATTTACACTTGAAAACTGCACCGGTAATGGTAAAACTTTTATACTGAATTTTCCCTTACCATTATTGTAAGCTATACAGGAGGACGAATAATTAACAGTAAGCTTTTGTGCATTGCTCAATCCATTACCAAACAAGTCCTGTACTGTTTTGTTTGCGTAGTCCTGATGTTTAAGATTCTGTTTTTTAAGAGAAGGAATCTGATCTGCCATTTCTCTGCGCATAAAAACCGGTACTTCTTTTTTATTTACTGTTCTCGTTAATACTTTTTCCGGAGTGCCATTGGCATCAAAATCATTTATGTATAGATTTACAGGTTGACTAGTTGCAGGCTGCATGTAAAAATTATCACCAATATTACCGAGTATTATATCATTATCACCGTCTTTATCTACATCAGCTATTTTCATTGTTTGCCACCATCCGGAATAATTCTCAAGACCGGTTTGTGTTATCTCCTCAATTTTATTTTTAGTAATGGAATAAATATGTGTGTACATCCAATCACCCGTAACAACCAGTTCGGGCTTCTTATCACCATTTACATCAATAAGAGCTGATGCAGTTATCATTCCTATTTTACGAAATGCAGGCGCAATGTCTGCAGTAACATCCTCATATTGTGCGTTGCCGCTATTCTTAAATAAAAAACTGTGCGGTGTCTGTCCGTAAGATTGCGGTTCGCTTCTGCTGCCGATAAATAAATCAGGCAAGCCATCTTCATTATAATCCAGCACAGTTATTGAACCGCAATTGGTATTTGTTAAAGGAATAGCTCCCCGCTGAAGTGTAAACATTCCTTTGCCATTATTGAGGTATAAAAAAATTTGAAATACTCCGGATGATGCGTTTGTAAAATTACCGCCACCACCTGCTATCAAATCCAAATCTCCATCGTTATCGCAATCAAAAAATACAGCAGCCGTAATGTCGTTAAATTTATAAGTATTAAAGTCCGGTATTTGTTCTTTTACAAACCCTGTTGCTGTTTGAATATATAGCTGAGAGGCCTGATCTTTTGCCCCACCAATAAAAATATCATCCTGCCCGTCACCATTTACATCAGCTACAGCCGCTTTGGGTCCTTGTTTTGACAGCATGAAAGGAATATTGCGTTCATTAAAAAAGTCAACATAGGCATCTTCACTGTGTGCTTCAAATAATGAGTCATTTTTTATCAATAAAGGAGTGGTTGTTTTCTGTGTTTGCTCATATCCCGGATTTATATTTGATTGTAAAATAACATGCAGTTTATTAATAGCGGGTTGCTTAATAACAGTTACGGTTCTGTCTGGCCATGTTATCATCATAGAATCAACAGTACTTTTGCCTAACCCAATCGTTTGTACATAATCTACACTTGACTGAAATCCACGTGCAGGAATTACTTCTCTTGAATAAATCTGATTACCCTGGAAAACTTTAATACTGCTGCCTACTGCAAAAGTATTGGGCGCTTTTGATGCTAGTTGTATGCCTATATAATTGTTTTGATTTTTTTCTCTGCTTGTATTTTTATAAACAAAAGCTTTCTGATTGACGTTGTTCACCAGTAAGTCCAGATCGCCATCTTTGTCTAAATCTACATACACGGCGCCATTAGAGAAGGAGGACTTATCCAATCCCCATTCAGCAGCTTTATTTTCAAAGCGAAGATTCCCCTTGTTATGAAACATATTATTGGGAATAGGATTTGAAGGCATTTGTTTAATAATGTTATTCACTTCCTCTTTTTTTCCACGAAGTACCATTTGCTGCATCACTTCATCAGCAAAAAAATCAATAAAATCCTGATCTGTTACATCATGATAAATACCATTAGATACATAAATATCAATAAGGCCATCATTATCTGCATCAAACATCAAAGCGCCCCAGCTCCAGTCACTTGCGGCAACCCCACTGAGGAAGCCCGTTTCCATAAACTTTCCATTACGGTTGTTTACCTGTAAGGCGTTTTGTGTAAATTGGTAATAAAAGCCCAGATTAATTTTTTGTTGAAATACTTCGTAACTGTCAAATGAAGAATTGGCTTTTAAGCGATAATCATCATCTGGCAGCATATCAGTTGTAAAAATGTCTGGATAGCCATCGTTGTTAATATCATTCATATCAGCACCCATAGAGGAAAGACTTCCGTGTTGTATCCATTGTTCATATTCATCGTGAAACGTTCCGTTCTGCTGATTGATGTAGAGATAATCCCGCTCAAAAAAATCATTGCTTACATATACATCAGGATAATGGTCGCCATTTACATCACCTACCGTTACACCCAATCCCAAACTTATTAAGCTACCGTGCAAACCTACCTGTTTGGTTACTTCCACAAACTTTCCATTTTCATTTTTATAAAAATGATCACCACCGCCTTTCAAAAAATCTTTAACATCCCATTCATTAGCCGGGAGGTCCCGCATGTTGGCATAGTTGAAGGTATTAACCGGCATGGGACTGTTGTTTACCATAAAACAATCAAGGTCGCCATCTAAATCATAATCAAAAAAAGAAGCGTGTGTAGTGTACCCGTCATTATCCAAGCCGTAAAGAGCAGCCTGTTCAGTAAACGTTAGATTTTTATTATTGATGTAGAGTTGATTTTTTCGAAGCAGAGGTTGTAACATATTGCCGGCATTACAAACGTAAATATCAAGCCAGCCATCAGCATTGACATCAACAAATACAATACCTGTACTCCATTTTCCATTATTGGCTAACCCTGCTTTAACAGTAATATCTTCAAATTGAAAATCGCCTTTATTGAGATAGAGTTTGTTGTTACCATTGTTAGCTGTAAAAAAAACTTCAGGTAAACCATCATTGTTTAAATCACCCGTAGCTACGCCACCACCATTATAAAAGTTTCGGTATTTAAACACATTATTATTATCGGAGCTTTCAATTGAGTTTTCAAAGTTTATTCCTGTATTACTCTGTAATTGGAACAACGTATTGCTTTGCTCATTTTTACAAGCATTTACACACAAAATCATCAGCACTAAAATAAATTTAAAACAGTTCTTCATATCATTTAATATCGGCTGCTCAAGTTAATTGAAACTCATATTAAAAACAGATTTCAGGGTTCATAAATACCAAAAGAATTGTAAAAAAAAGAGGCCACCAAGATTGGTGACCTCTCCCCTATTGATTATGATAAAAACTAATACCCGAAATTTTGTTTCAAATTAGGATTAGAAGAAAGTGCAATTGTGGGAATTGGGTAAACTACCTTATAGCCTTCAGAAGCACTTGTGCGACCCTGTGTTGGAGTATTAAATGCTCCGAAACGGATCAAATCGTTTCTTCTCCAGCCTTCCAAATACATTTCACGACCACGCTCTGCAAGTAATTGAGCGGGAGTAACTGTTCCGGTAAGAGGAGTTGCTCCACGTACTGAACGTATACTGTTAAGTATACTTAAAACAGTTTCACCACCTGTAGCGGTTCCACCTCTCCAAATAGCTTCTGCCTTCATTAAACGAACATCAGCAAAACGAAGGAACGGAAAGTCATTTTTACTATCCCAACCTCCACCATTGATTTGTGCAGGATCAAGTGGGAATTTGTTATTACGAATACCAGAAGCTTCACCGTTAAAGAAAGGACTCACATTTCTGGTAAACACAAGCGCATTACCACTTCTGTCTTTTAGATCAACAATTGCATTACCAATACGCTGACCTTGAGGGCCTCTTGCCTGACCAATCTGGAAACCTGCTCTCATACCGGTTTGACTGGTATAGCCAGGTAAATCAACGCCTTTTCTTGTATCTATATCTTCAAAGCTGTCATAGAAGTTTGAAAGCGTAGTAAAACCATTCCAACCACTGGGCGTTTGATTATAGTGGCCACCCATACAGGTTGCCCATACAAGGTTAATACCGTCGCTTTGTCTTCTTACAAAAATATTTTCTGAAGATGCAGTACCGTTATCCCATTTAAAGTTATCCCAATAATTTGCATCAATGTCAAATAAAGGATTGGCATCAATCAAATCGCAATACTGTATTACTTTATTCATATCAGCAGCAGCGTGTGTATAAGGCCCTGCAGGACTTGTGGGGCTTGCTTTATACACTGCTTTATTTAAATAACATTTTGCCAATAAAGCCCATGCTGCTTCTTTTGTAGCTACATGCCTGTTAGTTCCATTAAAAGCAGGTAAACCTGCAACTGCTGATTCTAATTCAGCAATAATTGAGTCAATGGCTGCTGCACGTGGTATTACATTTGGAATACCTCTTGAGGGAGCTGTAGCAGGGCGAGACTGAACTACACCGTACAGATCTGCAGAGAGGAAACGGAAGAAAGAACGAAGAAACTGACCTTCAGCCTTAGCTTGTCCTGTTAATAATTCTGCAGCAAGGGTTGTTTGGAATAATGAACCGTTAACCTGGCTCCATACGTCATTAACCTGGTTGTGATCCGGACCCCACGTATGCAGGTGCAGGCGGCGCCATGTTCCAAAGTCATCCCAGTCAGTACCACGGGTGGGGCCCAGCAATTCATCACTGGAATGTTCCTGTAAAGCCTGGTAACCATATTGGCCAACCAAATCATTTAAACGTGCATATACTGCACCAATTGAAGGTGCTGCGGGAGCTCCTTGTGAGGGAGGCGGCAATTCTACATTGTTCGCTCCCAGTTCAGGGTCAATTTTACAGGAGCTTGCAAAAAGCACAGAGCTTATCATTGCAGCGGCTGTAAATACTTTTGAAAATGTTTTCATTATAATCAATTTATCTTGTTAACAAATATTTAGAATGCAAGGTTTACTCCTAATGTAAAAATTCTTGGTCTTGGATATTGCGTATAATCAAATCCACGAGAAGGTACACCTGCAATTTGCTTGTCTACGTTTACTTCAGGATCCAAACCAGGATATTTGGTTAATAATGCCAGGTTTTGACCGGATAAGAATACTGAAAGTGACCGGATTGCTTTGCTGTTCATGTTAAATGTGTAGCTCAGGTTCACGTTTGCCAGGCGAATGAAATCACCACTATGTAAAAAGCGGGTTGAAACACTTCCGGGGTTAAATGGATTTTCATTACTGAAACCTACCTCTCTTGTAACATTACGTGCATTTCTTAAACTACCTTTCAGGAAAAGCGCATTTGAGGTATTGTCATAAACCTCGAATCCTGATACGGCATTGATGAATACGCTCAAATTCCAGTTACCAAGGCTGAAGTTGTTAGTTAAACCGGCAAAAAGATTTGGTAAAGCTGTACCTACTAATTGGTTGGCCGCTCCTTTTTCATAACGGGCATTACCATTACCATCAAAACCCTGGAATACAGGCATTGACCAGGTAAAGAGGGGTTGTCCGGCTACGAATGTTTGAGCAAATGCACCTGTTAAACCCTGGCCACTAACTGAGCCTGTAATAATGGGGGTAGGTAAGTTTTTATACTCATTTTCCACCAATGTTAAGTTACCATTTACATCCCAACTGAATTTCTTGCCTTTTACAATTTTATAGTTTACACTAAATTCCCATCCTTTATTAACCACAATACCGGGGAGGTTTGCAAACAAACGGTCTGTTGCCGAAAATCCGCCTGGTACGTAGTCATAAAATAAAAGATCCTTTCTTTCAGTATAGAAATAGTCAATGGTTGCTGATAAGCGGCCGTTCGATGTTGTAAAGTCAACACCAAATCCTGTAGTTGCTGCCTGCTCCCATCTCAAATCTTTATTTTCATCCTGTTGCAATGCCTGGCCTGCAGGGTTATTATTAAATGCAGGATAAGCAAAACCTAAACGCAAGGCACCATATGAAGGAATACCATCCTGGCTACCGATAATTCCGTAGTTTGCTCTGAGGCTGAAATCACTAAACCATTTGCCAATACTTTTTTCTAAAAACTTTTCATTAGAAAGTTTCCATTTTGCAGCAAAGGCAGGGAAAGTTGCATACCTATTATTGGCACCGAACTTTGAAGAACCATCAATACGTACTGTAGCTGTTAAGAAATAGCGATCAGAATAGCTGTAGTTAATTCTTGTAAAGAATGATTGAAGTTCATTTTTATCAAAGCCCGGAAATAAATCTCTGTAGTTTTTAAAATTACCGAAATCCTTTACAAATACATCGTTCGGGTTTACTACAGGTGTATTTAAACCCCAACCAACACGTTGTGTGTAATCATTTTGAAAACTTTGATAAGAATAACCACCAACGATATTTAACGAATGGTCTTTGATGTCTTTATCCCAGGTAAGATATTGCTCAATCAAGGTTGACTGCAATTCATTATTCTGGCGTGTAGTTCTGCCATTACCAGCAATGGGGTTATTTAAGTTTTCAGAAGGACCACCGGGAACTGAATAACTTACAGTTCCGCCATATGCGTTTGCACTTAATCTGGGATCAGCAAATGCTGTACGTTCTGTTTTGGTTTGATCATAACCGAAAACTAACTTATAAGATAAGCCCTTTGTAATTTGATATGTACCTGCAATGCTTGTAAGAAAACGATTGATGTTATCCTTGTCTTCAAAATAAGCAAGCATTTGTGATGGGTTACGTTGATCACCCGGCTGGAAGAATGAACCGTCAGGATTCTTAACAGGATAAGTAGGGTTAAATTGTAAAGCCGCACCCAACAAACTTCCCTGAAAACCAGCATTGTTACTTAATGGGGGATATTCGTTTTGGCTGTTTGAATAAGTTGTAGCCAAATCAAACCTCAACTTGTCATTAAGAAATTTCTGACTTGCATTAGCTCTGATAGTCGCTCTTTTTAAGCTGCTGTTTCGCACAATACCTTCCTGATTATCATAGGATCCACTTAAACGGAGTGTTGTACTTTTTGTATTGAAACCCCAACCAAGGTTGAAGTTTTGTGAAATTGCAGTTCTGAAGATTTCGTCCTGCCAGTCAGTAGTGGCACCAGCGTCAATTGCCTGTACAGCTATAGCAGCTTGTGCAGGATCTGCACCACCGTCAATATTTGCCTGTCTTGCAGCAGCTAAGAATTCGCTTGCGTTTAACAAATCATAACGCTTAGCTGTAGTTGCAACACTAGAATTTGCACTAAAAGTAAATTGGCCTTTTTTACCACCTTTACCGCTTTTGGTAGTAATAAGAATTACACCATTTGCAGCTCTTGAACCATAGATCGCAGCAGCAGAGGCATCTTTTAAGATTACCATGCTTTCAATATCATTGGGGTTCAGAAACATTAATGGATTAAGGGGGGTTGAACTACCCTCTACACCACTTGCACTTCCTACTGTACCGCCACTGGCAATAGGTACACCATCAATTACATACAATGGCTCCTGATTACCACGGATAGAAGCCGTACCACGAATATTAATGGTAGCAGCAGCACCCGGCTGACCGCTGGAAGGAGTAACCAATACACCGGGCGTACGACCCTGAAGTAATTGGTCGGGCGTTGCAATCTGACCCTTGTTAAAATCTTTTGGAGTGATGTTAGCTACAGAACCTGTAAGATCTTTTACCTTACGAGTACCATAACCAACAACTACCACTTCATTTAATGCAGCATTTTTTGTTTCCAGTACTACATTCATGTTGTCAGAAATAGCAACTTCTCTCGTTTCAAATCCTACAGAGGAAATTACCAATGTGTTAGCTGAAGCAGGGGCACTAATGCTGAAAGAACCATCTGCAGCAGTTGTTGTGGAAGCGCCTGTTCCCTTTACAGTTACAGTAGCGGAAGGAACAGCGTCTCCTTTAGAATCACTAACCTTACCTTTTATGGTTCGGTTTTGCGCCATTGCGCTGTTGAATACAAGAAGACTTACGAATACTGTAAGTATGCTTCTCGCAAACTTCATCAATGTCATAATCAGTAGTTTTAAGAAGTGAATGTGATAATTAAGACAAGACCTGCCTCAGAAACGCTGTAATTTTCCTAAAATTTAATTACGAAATTTTTAGTGAAGCCTTGGCAAGCATTGTTAAATTTCTGTGAACTTAAATTAAGTTTTTGAATATAAATACCTGAATGTTAAATTATTTAGATTTAAATTTGCTGCAATCGTTTGCGAAAATAATTGCAGTGGAAAAATTGCTTCTTTACTGTAAATCAATAATATATGGCAGATACGACCCTTAAAAAAATAGCGCAGGTATTGGGAATTAGTATTTCTACGGTTTCCAGAGCACTTAAGAATCATCCGGATATTTCAGCTTCTACAAAAAAGAAAGTAGTTGAACTTGCCGAAACCTTAGAGTATGAACCCAATGCAACTGCAGTAAATCTTCGAACGAAAAAGACAAAACTTTTTGGATTAATGGTTCCATCTGTTACCAACATGTTTTATGACTCATTTATTGCAGCAATTGAAGAAGAAAGCCGTAAGATTGGTTACTCACTACTCATTCTGCAAAACAATGATGATGCAGCTGCTGAAACTGAAAATCTGAAACTTTGCCGCCAAAATCGTATCAGTGGATTATTTGCCTGCTACTCTCAGGAAACAAATAATCTTCATGCCTTTGAAAAATTAAACGCAGCGGAAATACCGCTCATTTTTTTTGATAAAGTACCCGATGAAAATAGTTACAACAAAGTATGCCTGGCAGATAAGGAAGCTGCAATCATAGCAGCTGAAGAACTTCAAAAAAGAAAAAAGAAAAATATTTTATCCATTTTTGGCAGCAGACAGCTTTCAATTACAAAAAGAAGACTTGAATCATACAACAACAGCTTTGCAGGTTTAAAACACATACAGCTATCCATTGAACATGCGCACAGCACTAAGCATGCTGAAGATATTACTCAACAATATTTTCAGCAGCAAAGCAAGCCCGATGCAGTGTTTTGCATGAGTGATGAAATTTTAATGGGCGTTATGAAAAGTTTGATGCGTTTGCAGATTTCTATACCTAAACAAACCGGTGTTATTGCATTAAGCGATGGAAGTATCCCCAACATCTATTTTCCGGAAGTATCGTATGTAGAAACAAGCGGATATAATTTAGGCAAACTTGCGTTTAAGCGAATGCAGGAATGTATGAGTGGTTCATCAGAACCTGTAGAAGAATTTGCACCTTCAAAATTTGTTGAAGGAGCTTCTCTGTAACGTATTATGATATGCCTGTTTTTAAAACATTTACAGCTCTTGAAAAACTTTCATCCAGTGAAATAAAAGTTTCTGTGCGTTCTATACCCTTAATCTTCTGCAAGGCATCATGCAGTACAAACCGCAGTTGATTCATATCCCTGCATACCACTTCTATAAACATACTGTAATTACCCGTAGTGTAGTTAAGCCGAACTATCTCGGGAATCTTTTGCAACTCCTTAGCCACATTATCATACATCGAACTTTTTTCAAGATAGATTCCTACAAAAGCTGTTACATCATAACCAAGTTTTTTTAAATCTACATTGAACTTGGTGCCTTTTACAATACCATGCTCCTGTAATTTTTTTATTCGTACATGGATGGTTCCACCACTAACAAACAATTTTTTACCTAAATCAGCGTAAGAAACCTGGGCATCCTCCATCATTTCAGTAATAATTTGAAGATCCAATTTGTCAAGATTCAATTTGCCAGCCATATTCTACAAAGATTTTAAAATGTATTCAACGATATATACAAATATTTGAACAAATTCGAAAGTTTCAAAATTTTCATTGAAATATTTGTAAAGATTGGGGCATGTGTTTTAATATTGCACTGTAATCGTTCTTTGAACAACAATACTGTGGGGTGATGAAATTTTTGGCAGACATGCCCTCTCGTCTCGAGGGTGGGGACAACAGGATAAACGTAGTATAGAGCCGACGTTACTTTTGGTAAGGCCGACCAGGGTTGACCACTAATCTTTGTACTATAGCTAACTGCCCCGTGGAGGTTCGACCCCTCCCCCTACAGCTTCTCATGCTTTTTTTATTTACAGCCTTGCCGTTTCCGGCGGGGCTTTTTTATTTCAACAATTTTTTCTTCAATCCTTTTTAACGACAATCTTTTTAGCTCAAGGTGGGTTCACAGCTTCCTTCTTAGAATGATTTATTAAGACGGGTTTTGTACCATAGCTAACTGCTCCGTGTCCCGCTTGAAGGCGGGACCCATACAGCTTCTCATGCTTTTTTTATTTACAGCCTTGCCGTTATAGATGTAATAACAAACTGTTATCTGAGTAAATAAAAAAGCAAACCAATTGGTTTGCTTTTACCGGTGGATTCCAAAGGTATCTAGTTCTCACTCTTAACGAATTTGACCACGTACAGCACCTGATGCATATAACATGCTGTGTACGTTTACATATAAAGCGTCATTTAAAATTGAAGTGCGAACAGCGGTTGATAGTTCAAATGCTTTTGTGGTCGCAAATTCTCCGGCACTTCCCACAAGCCCTAGTAAAACCGGACCGTTTACACCAGCTGCTCCAACATGTATATGAGCTGCCATTAACATATCACCAGATTCTATAGTAGGAAAATTAAATCCACTGTAGAGCTTTCCAGATGTACCTATACGAAGAAAACTGGTACCTCTAGTGGTTGTGCTTACTGCAGGCACTTCATTTGACCCTGAAAGTGATACATCAGCTGCCCAAACAATATTGTCGTTTACCTGGCCACGAACGATTCCTGAAGGAACTTGCATACTATGAACATTTACATAGATTTGAGCCATCCCGTTTTTTAATGAATCAGCGAGGCTTGCTCTTACGGCTACCTTTCCCATTGTTTTGTTTTGTTGTATTGTACCTTTAAGGTCTACAACTACTCCACCATTTGAAGCAGCATCACCTGTGTGTAAATGTGCCGCCTGAATCATATCACCGCTCGCAAGGTTGGGAACGGAAATGTCAAATTCTAATTGATTATCAGAGTAAAGTTTAATTACTGCTGTACCTGTTTCACTTCGGTTAGGCACAGAGGGTATTTCATTTTTTGCATTGAGCGTTACTGACCATGAAGCTGTAACTTCTGCTTTTACAGTCATGTCATCTTTTTTAGAACAGCTTACAAACATGGTTGCAGCAAAGGCAGTTGCTAATAGAAATTGAATTTTTGTTTTCATAACTTATTGATTTATTTGTTTCGATTTATTTTTTAGGTACTAATACAGCATCTACTACATGAATCACACCATTCTTCTGCATGACATCCGTTTGCAGAATTGTTGCAATTGTTCCATTTTCATCTTTAATGGTAATTACCTCACCTTTTCTAATAACCCATAAAGAAGCACCGGCTACTGTTTTGATATAACCCATTCCCTTATCATTCTGAGTTAATTTCTTTAAATCGTCATAACGGTAACGGCCGGCTACTACATGATAAGTGAGAATTGTGGTAAGTAATTGCTTGGATTCAGGCTTTAAGAGTGTTTCAACTGTACCCTTGGGCAATTTATCAAATGCACTGTTCACCGGTGCAAACACAGTAAAAGGCCCTTCACCTGCCAGTACATCTACAAGACCAGCCGCTTTTACAGCAGTCACAAGAGTGGTGTGTGCAGAAGAGTTAACCGCATTTTCAACAATGTTTTTCATAGGGTACATGGGTGCCCCGCCTACATAAGGAACATTGTTGGATTCCTGCGCAAACAAAGCAGCCGGTAAAAATGTCATTAGAGTAAGAGCTGCTGCTAAAAGTTTCTTTTTCATATGTGTCTTTATTTTGTTTGACCTCATTTACGGAACACAGAATCATTCCGGATCACCCGCAGTAAAAAAAATTTTTTGAAATGCTTTTTGTTTCAATCTTTGCGTGCCGCTATGCAGGATGTACAATTATATGAGTTAGTATTAAAGCTTAAAGAAGGTCATCAACCATCTTTAAGTATTTTGTATGACCGTTATGCGGCCGCATTACTGGGTGTGATTATGAAAACAGTTCCCCAGCAGGAAACAGCTGAAGATCTGCTGCAGGAAGTATTTGTAAAAATCTGGCAAAAGGTACATCAGTACAAGGAAGAGAAAGGTTCCTTTTTTACCTGGATGCTCAACATAGCCCGCAATCATGCCATTGATTATTATCGTTCTAAAAGATTTACGCAACAGTCGAAAACCAACACGGTAGAGGATTACGTACATTTGAAAGAAGCAGGTGGAACAGAGTCAATGTCTGTAGATGGTATTGGTCTAAATAAAACACTGGAGCAATTACCACCGGATCAGCGCCGTATTGTGTATCTCACTTATTACATGGGTTATACGCAGGATGAAATCAGTAAATCACTGGACGTGCCGTTAGGCACTGTAAAATCCCGTTTACGTTTGGCTATGAAGAAACTGAGTGAACTATTAAATATGTTATTGTTTTGGATTTAAGTTGTATCATATCATCAGGCGACCTTGAGTTATATGTACTCGGTAAGCTCTCTGCAAAAGAAACAGAGCAGGTGCAAGCGCTTGCGCAAATCTTTCCGGAAGTAAAGGAGGAGATACAACGTATTGAACAAACGTTGGAAGCATTGGCCATGGAAGCAGCAGTAACTCCTTCAGCAGGTGTTAAAGAAAAGCTCATGCAAAACCTGCCATCGCAACAAATTGCGCCGGTAGTGCCCATGAACCAAAAGACAGAACGCACAACAGGTAATACAGCTGTATTACTGAGAATCGCAGCAGTTTCATTATTGATCTTATTAGTAGGCGGAAGTATTTATTTCAACAACCGGTTAAATTCTTTACAAAACACAACAGCTCAGCTCCAGCAACAGGTTGATGATAAAAATGAATTACTGCAGCAATGGAACGAAGCAGGAAGATTTTTACAACAACCCGGTGTAAAAAGTATTGCTCTTGCCTCTGTAAAAAATGAAGCCTCTGTATTTGCAAAAGTGTATTGGAATACGGCTGATACAGAAGTTTATATTGATGCTGCCGGTCTGCCACAAGCGCCCAAAGGTTATCAATACCAGCTTTGGTGTATCAAGAATGGTACTCCTGCCGATGCTGGTATTATTCCGCTTAACGGCGCAATTGCCATGCATAAAATGAAATCCTGTGCATTATCTGAAGCCTTTGCCATTACACTTGAAAAAGAAGGCGGCAGCCCCACTCCCACATTAGAACAAATGATTGTAATGGGTAAAGTGTCAGGTTAATATCTTTGCGCCCTTATTATGGGTCAGAAGAAATTAATACGCTTTGCAGAAATGGAAACTTTTCCCAATGTGTTACAGTATCCTGAACACATGAAAGGAAAATGGAATAAATTTTTTAAAAACAACAACCCACTTACGCTTGAGCTGGCTTGCGGCAAAGGAGAATATGCAGTAGGGCTTGGAAGACTGCATACACAAACCAATTTTCTTGGCATTGATGTAAAAGGAAACCGTATGTGGGTTGGTGCTAAAACTGCGTTGAAAGAAAATTTACACAACATTGCTTTCCTGCGTACACAGATAGACCGCATCAATGAATACTTTGATCAGGACGAAGTGAGTGAAATATGGATTACGTTTCCTGACCCCCAACTCCGGCAATCTAAACATAAAAAACGATTAACACATCCTAAATACTTACGCTATTATCAGCAGCTGTTGAAAGCCGATGGTTTGATTCATTTAAAAACAGACTCGCCTGTCTTATATCAATTCACAAAAAAAGTGATCGGACTTTATGAATTGAAATTGCATCATGACTTTGACAATCTGTATCAGCAACCATCCCTTTCTCCGGAACTTCAAATTAAAACGCATTATGAAGGCCTGGATATAGCAGGCAGCAACCGCATTCATTATTTGTGTTTTTCCATTAACAAACAAGTGTTACCAACAGACAAAGATGTTTTGTTGAAACAATGGGTATTTGAAAACGAATAACACTCCACTTAAAAAAATTTTTTGTCTTTCTGTCAACAAAACCATTGAATATGAGTTAATTAATCGTATTTCGCACTCTCGCATGAAAAAGTTTGTTGAAGGCATAGATTATTATTACGAAGAAAGTGGCAACATGGTACTCACCGCCAAATACCATCTGGATAAAGGCTACTGTTGCGGTCATGGATGCCGTCATTGCCCGTATGACTATGAAAATGTTCCCGAGCCACGTCGTACCTTGCTGCTCAAAGAACGTAAGCATGCCGAAAAAGAAAACCGAGCAACCACGAACAACCGGTAAATCCAAAGAATACAGTTTTTTTGATGATGTGTATGATGTAGTACGCCAGATTCCTAAGGGGCGTGTTACATCTTATGGTGCGATTGCCAATTACCTTGGCACCAAACTCAGTGCCCGCATGGTAGGCTGGGCTATGAATGCTGCACATACTGTAAAACCAAAAGTGCCGGCCCAAAGAGTGGTCAATCGTAACGGTATGCTCAGCGGTAAAGCACACTTCGGCACACCCACTGCCATGGAAGAGCTTTTAAAAAAAGATGGCGTTTCAGTAAAGAATGATGTGGTTGTTGATTTTCAAAAACGATTTTGGGACCCGGCGGTGGAGCTAAATTGATCAAAGAAGAATTATATTTAGTATTCCTAATTATCTGTTATGAAACAAATGTATTTGCTGCTGCTTGTTTGTCTTCCTGCATTTTTAGTTGCACAACAACCATTTGACATTCTCATTAAAAACGGAAAAATCATTGATGGCACCGGCAACAGTTGGTACTATGCGGATGTAGCTGTGAAAGATGGCAAGATTATTCTCATTCAAAAAAATATCAATACTTCAGCCAAAAAAATCATTGATGCCAAAGGATTGATTGTAGCGCCAGGCTTTATTGATGTGCATGCACATATTGAAAACGGTGTGTTTGAAAATCCATTAGCACACAATTATATCTATGATGGTGTTACTACTGTTATTACCGGTAATTGTGGCAACTCGGCAGACGACTTGAATGCTTTCTTTTTCAGGCTCGACAGTATTAAAACATCCATCAATGTGGCCTCGCTTGTGGGGCATAACACTGTACGCCGTTTAATCATGGGTAATGATAACAGGTTTGCAACGCCAGAGGAACAACTAAAGATGGAAGCATTGATTGCAAAAGCAATGAGCCAGGGTGCAGTAGGTATGTCAACCGGGTTGATTTACCTGCCCGGCATGTACAGTAATACGGATGAAGTAGTAGGTCTTGCCAAAGAAACTGCTAAATACAGAGGTGTGTATGCATCACACATTCGTAATGAAGAAAATACAGCCATCGAAGCAATTACCGAAGCTATTGCCATTGGCAAAGCCGCAATGATACCTGTTCAAATTTCTCACATTAAAGTAGCAAGCCCCTCTAACTGGGGCCGCTCACCCGAAGCATTGGCATTAATTGAAAAAGCAAGACTGGAAGGTTATGATGTAACGATTGATCAATACCCTTATACTGCTGCAAGTACCAATCTTGGTATTCGCTTACCTGATTGGGCATTGGCAGGCGGGCCGGACTCTATGAAGAAAAGGATTAACGATCCCGTGGTTCATGAGCAAATCATTAAGGGTATGCTGGAACAACTGAAACGTTATAAATATAAAAATTACAGTTATGCAGTAGTAGCCAATCATGTTGCTGATACAACACTTAATGGAAAAAGCATTTCTGAAATTAACATACTGAAAGGACGTAAAGCAACTACACGCAATGAAGCTGAAACCATCCTGGATTTAATGCTGGCCGGCGGTGCTCAAATGGTCTATCATATGATGAATGAAAAAGATGTACAATACTTTATGAAATATCCTTACAATATGATTGGGGCCGATGGTGGTGTAGCTACAGGAAAAGGCATGCCACATCCACGTACGTATGGCACCAATGCACGTGTGCTGGGAGTATATGTGCGTGAGCAAAAAATTATTTCGCCGGAAGAAGCTATCAGAAGAATGACATCACTTGCTGCACAAAAATTTCAATTGAAAGACAGGGGTATGATTAAAGAAGGAATGGCGGCAGATATTGTTGTGTTCGATGAAGCAACAGTAAAAGACAATGCAACCTATGAACAGCCGCATCAGTTTTCAAGTGGTTTTTATTTTGTATTGGTGAATGGTGAATTGGTGATTGATGGAGGAAAACATAATGGTGTGCGAAGTGGAAGGGTATTGAAAGGCTTGGCATTTTCAATGCAGGACTAAGTCTCTCCAACAAATACTGCCTGAAAAACGGAACTCTTATTGCCTGCAGGAAGTGTGGCAAAAAACCTGTTTCAACCGCCCGTCAAATTATTCGCTCCCGTTTCAAAATCATTTTTAACTTACCACAAACTTTTTTATTTATGAGATTATTGCTCCCGTTGCTGATGGCATCTATTGCCTTATCATCATCAGCCCAATCAAAAACAGACTCCACAAAAAAAGATTCTGTTCCGCACACCAAGTTTGCCAATCTTCCTTTAAAACCGGAACGGCAAATAAAATTCAACACCAAAGAAGGTACATGGATGAGTGTGGATGTAAGCCCCGATGGCAACACCATTGCATTTGATTTGCTGGGCGATATCTACACCATTCCCATCAGCGGTGGTAAAGCCACGCCTGTTACAAAAGGCATGAGCTATGAAACCCATCCACGTTACAGCCCGGATGGAAAGAAAATCTTATTTACCAGCGACAGAAGCGGAAGCGATAATATCTGGTATATGGATTTTGAAAAGCAGGATACCATTCAACTCACTAAAGATGGAGTTGATGATTTTCCCGGTGCTGTATGGACACCCGATGGTAATTACATCATCGCATCCAAAGGAAGGCGCCTGCCCAAGCTGTATCTCTACCACAAAGATGGTGGTGGTGGTATTGCATTGAATGATCAGTTAGCACCTTTCAAAACCACAGATCCGTTTGTAAGTCCCGATGGTAATACTGTTTATTACAGTCAGCGTATCGGTTCATGGAATTACAATGCCTTATTACCACAATATCAAATCGGCACTTACGATCGTAAAAAAGGCATCACAAATACGATTACCTCCCGTTATGGTTCTGCATTTACACCCACACTCAGTAAAGACGGACAATGGTTGGCTTACGGCAGCCGTTATCAGGATAAAACAGGTTTGATTTTACGCAACATGAAAACAGGTGATGAAAAATGGCTGGCTTATCCGGTGCAGCGTGATGAACAGGAAAGTATTGCACCGCAGGGTGTATTACCCGGTATGAGTTTTACTCCCGATAGTAAATTTTTAATTGCCAGCTATGGCGGTAAACTCTGGAAGCTGCCCGTTGATGGAAGTAAAGCATCTGAAATTCCTTTTGAAGTAGATGTAGCATTGGAAATGGGTCCTCGTTTGTATTTCAATTATCCTATCAAAGACACAAGTGCGGCACTTGCCACACAAATACGTGATGCTGTTCCCAGTCCGGATGGCAAGCAACTTGCCTTCACATCACTCAATCGTTTATATGTAATGGATTATCCCAAAGGAACACCACGCCGTGTTACCAATTTCAATTTTACAGAAGCCATGCCAGCGTGGAGTCCGGATGGTAAACAATTGGTGTTTGTAACATGGAATGAGGCTGAAGGTGGCGCTGTTTACAGAGCAGGTTTAGGAGCCAAACCATCCATCACCAAACTCACGAATGAAGGCGGTGTGTATATGCAACCGGCATGGAGTTACAATAACAGGATTGCTTTTTACAAAGCACCCAAACGTGTATTTGCAGATGCAGAAAATCCATTCTTCAGCGGTGCAGAAGGTGAACTGGTGTGGATGAATGCTGCAGGCGGTGCATTGAACCTTGTTGAAAATGCCAATCAGTACGGTAATGTACATTTTACAAAAGATACCACACGCATTTTCTTAAATCGTGGTGATGGTTCTTTGATTTCAGTACGATGGGATGGTTCGGATGTAAAAATTCATGCACGCATCACCGGTATCGTTACTTATGGTTCTGTTGCTGATGCACATGATGATCATCAGCACGGCAATCCTGAAACACAGGATAATCCTGATGCCAACCCCATTAAATATGTAATGGGTAAGCCAATGTTGAAACCCAGTGATGCCGTGAACTATTGCATGTTACCACAAGGAGCCAGCAACCGTGAACCGCAGAATATGCCCACACCTGCCGGTACTATTTTAATGGCACCGGTTGGCAACCAGGCGGTGGCACAGGTAAACAACAACGTGTATGTGATTACCATTCCTGAAGCAGGTAAAGTGCCCACTATCAATGTTGGTAACCCTGCATTCAGTTCTTTCCCATCCAAACAATTAACAGAGATTGGTGGCGAGTGGCCCGCATGGGAAGCTGATGGTAAAAAAGTACACTGGAGTTTGGGTAACGGTCACTGGGTGTATGATGTAGAGCGTGCAAAGTTTGTAGAAGACTCGGTAAAAGCAGCAAAGAAGCTGGAAGCAAAAACAAAAGCAGACAGTATTGCTGCCCTGTTAAAGCTGGGACCCGATGCAAAAAAATTAGCCGACTCTCTTGCTAAGAAAAGAACAGACAGCATTGCTGCAGTTTATAAAGCTGATACTGCACTGGCCAGGCGTGACAGTATTGCAAAAGTGGAACTGAAGAAAAAAGAAAAATACACACCTGAAGAAAACCAGGTAAAAGTGTATTATGCAAAAGATATTCCCACCGGCACTGTGCTGTTAAAGAACGCACGCATCATTACCATGAAAGGAGCCGAAGTAATTGAAAGTGGTGATATTCTCATTGTAAATAACCGCATTAAACAGGTAGGTAAAACAGGAAGCATCACAGCACCGCCGGGTACAAAAGAAATTGATTGTACCGGCAAAACAATTACACCCGGCTTTATAGATACACACTCACATATGTGGCCCTTCTGGGGATTGCATAAAAACAGTGTTTGGATTTATGCAGCCAATCTTGCTTACGGTGTAACAACCACCAGAGATCCGCAAACGGCTACAACTGATGTATTGACTTATGGTGATATGGTTGAAGCAGGCATGATGCCCGGCCCTCGTGTTTACAGCACGGGCCCCGGTGTTGGGTTCTGGATGTATAACCTGAAAGATTTAGAGCAAACAAAGAATGTATTAAAACAATACAGCAAGTATTACAACACACAATATATTAAAATGTATTTGGTGGGTAACAGGCAACACCGTCAATGGGTGATTATGGCGGCCAAAGAACAAAAGCTGATGCCAACTACAGAAGGTGGCCTGGATTTTAAACTGAACATGACACAGTTGTTTGATGGTTATCCCGGTCATGAACATTCCATTCCTATTTTCCCGTTGTTCAATGATGTAACAAAAACCATTGGTGAAAGTAAGATGGCATACACACCCACTTTACTCGTAGCGTATGGCGGTCCCTGGGCTGAGAACTATTACTACACAACTGAAAGTCCGCTGCATGATCCCAAGCTCAACCGATTTACTCCGTATGAAGAGCTGAGCAGTAAAGCACGTCGCCGTGCAGGTGGATTGGGTGGATGGTTTACACCGGAAGATCATGTGTTTAGTAAACATGCACAGGGAGTAGCAAGTGTTGTGAACAATGGTGGTCTTGCTGGTGTAGGAAGTCATGGTCAGTTGCAGGGCTTGGGTTATCATTGGGAGTTGTGGAGTGTGCAGAGTGGTGGTATGAGCAATCTGCAGGCCTTGCAGGTAGCCACCATCCTTGGTGCAGAAGCATTGGGATTGGATAAAGAACTGGGAAGTGTGGAAGAAGGCAAGATGGCTGATTTGATTATTATGGATCAAAATCCTTTAATCAATATCCGCAATACCAATACCATTCGCTATGTAATTAAGAATGGAAGAATGTATGATGGCAATACGCTGGATGAAATTTATCCCACACCACGTAAGCTGGATATTACACCATGGACCAAACCGGTACCGGCCGTAACAACAGAAGTGAAGCAATAAATAGTTTGAATAAAAAGAGAAAGCCGCATCAATGATTGATGCGGCTTTTATTTTCATAATATTTTTTTTACTCTTCTTCTTTCGGCATTACCACATTAATCAACCCTCTTCTGTTTTTGGCACGGCCTGCAGGATTATCCTTACCGTCAATCTCTTCCAGTTCTACAGGGCAGCACTCACCAAACGATTCAATGCTGATGCGGCTGCTGTCAATGCCTTTGCTTATGAAGTAGTTCATACAGGCACGGGCACGTTTATCAGCCAGTATTTTATTGTATTCATCAGAACCCAGCTTATCAGTATAACCTGAAATCTGAAGCGTTGCACCGGGGAACTGTGTTAACACCGTAAGTACTGAATCAAGTGTTGCCGCTGCATCGGGTTTAATATTGTGCTTATCAAAATCAAAATACACGGTTACCAATGTTTCAGGACGCAGCACGACACGCTTCTCAATAAATTCATCTTTGTTTGTAAGTACATCCACAGCCCAGTCTCTGTCGTCTGTTGTTTCAATAGTTGAAGCAGTTGTTTTTGCCTTGTAATATTTTTTTGCAAAGCTGAGTGTGTAAGGACCTTTTCCTTCCAGCCCAAATGTATAACCACCCTGTACATCGGTCGTTTGCTTCCAGGTGTTACCTGCTTCATCTTTTAATGTTACTTCAGCATCTGCCACCGGACTTTGATCTGTAAGGTCACGAACAATACCTCTGAGCTTTTCTTTCTTGGGTGCTTTTGTTACTGTATAATTTTGCAGACAGCAATCACTTCCTCTGTCTGAGCTGAAGATGGCTTTCTCTAAAAGTGCAGCACCTTCCGGTGCAAAAAAGTACACATCATCTCTTGATGAGTTTACAGGATGACCTGCATTTTCTACCCTGCTCCAGTTACCTGCAGCACCTTTGCTCATGTACAAATCAAATCCGCCCATGCCTTCATGTCCATTGCTTGAAAACACAAGTGTAGCTGTAGTGTTGTGATAAAATGGTGTTTGCTCATCTGCCTTAGTATTAACGGCTGCACCTGCATTTACAGGAGCGCCTGTTGTGCCATCAGCATTCAAGGGTGCATACCAGATGTCATAACCACCGCTGCCGCCCTGCATGTTACTTGCAAAGAAGAGGTACTTACCATCAGCAGTGATAAAAGGTTGCTTACTGCTGCTTCCTTCTTTATTAATGGATGTTACAGGCTGCACATTGCCCCAGCCTTTATCTGTTTTTGATGCATGATAAATAGATGCAGTAGTTGTGTTGTTTTCTTTTGTCCACTGTGTAAAAAACAAATGCTTACCATCAGCACTTACAGCAGCAGCGCCCTGCTGCATGGGAGCAGCTGCACCTTCAATCACTACTTCTTCAGCCGCATCAAAACTTCCGTTGCTGTATGTTGTTTGAAACAGTCGGCTTCTGTTGGGATTGACACCTGCAAGTGCGGCGGTATCTGTTGCTGTACTTGTAATGATGAATTGATTACCGTTTACATGCGCCGGTGCAAACGATCCTTTATCTGTTCCCTGCAATGGGATTTGTTTGAGTGTAAACATCACCGTATCCGGACGGTTTAATTGTGAACGGATAAAGCGGATGGTGGCGAGTTCTTTTTCTGCTGCTTCTTTGTATGGATCATTGGCGGTGGCATTCGCCTGATAGTTTTGAATACTTGTTTCAGCATCAGCATACCTGCCCAGTGCACGTTCACATACGGCTTTCCAATACCATACGTGATTGAACTTTTGCGGATCAACAGTTGCCAGTTCTTTATATGCTGCAATGGCATCATTTAAATAATTAGCCAACCGATAGCTTTCTGCTTTGCGGTATAAGATATCATTCTTGGTTACACCTTTTCCTGCTCCTGTACCTGCGGCTGTTCTTCTCCGCTTGGAATTCAACGGAAAGTTTGCCTGTACAATTTGTTTGGATGAGGGTGCTAAATATTGTTCAAACAGTTTAGCTGCGGTGTAGTAATCACCTTTGGCAAAATACTGTTCTGCCTGTGTGATGCGTTTATCCGTCTGTGCTGCTGCATGCATACTCATGCAACTCAAAACAACACAGGAGACTACTGTAAACGAATAGTGCTTGAATGTATAAAGAGGATTGGGTTTCATATTACTGAGTTTCTTCATGGATAATGTTGTTTGCAAAAGGTTTACAATCTGGCGCAACGTATAAAATCAAAAATGCTGCGGGTGCTGCTGCGTTTGATATACGTTAAACTCAGTTCAAAACTGTTTACATTTCTTGTCATGGCGCCCAGTTTTGATGTATTTACATCATAACTCAATCCCACGATAAAATTTTTCCAGTCCACACCCACAAAAGGTGCTACTGCATCTTTATATCTGTAATAACCACCCAGCATAAAATCTGTTTCAGCATTTACATTCACCTGTGCATACACACCCAGCATAGTTACACTGGCTGTACCCTGGCGCATATACTTTACATGCGGAATGATATTGGTACGTTCAGAAAAATTATAGCTCACACCTCCGTGAATTACATAACGCATCGGTATGGCGTTGAGCTCAGTACTTTGACTGGCAATGATGGGATCTTTGGGTCGTGTAATATGAAACATGGAAAACCCAGCGAAGATGTTTGTCTTTTTATCAGGCGTTGCATCGTAGTACAATGCACCTGCTCCTGCATCAAACACTGTTGAGTTGGTTCGGTTAAATGTTTCATTCGTTACATTGTTTGCATTATAACCGGTGATAGGATTCCATTGATCGCCCCATTTAAACTTTGTGGGATCCACACGTCGGCTGATGATGCCGGCCTGTAATGCAAGCACCACTCTGTGGTTTCCTTCAGCACCAAATTTTACACCGGTGTACGCAACAGATGCATAGGCATTGGTATAGTTAAAACCACCATCGCCTGCTGTTTGGTTCATAATGTTGGCACCTACTGCAATATTCCGGTTTGTACGGGCATCAAAAGAAAGCCCCACTGTACGAAATGGATTGGTGATAGATGACCATTGGTTGCGGTACACAGATGATACACGGTAATCACCATCACTTCCTCCCGTCATAGCAGGATTGATGTACATGGGATAGGTGTAGTTTTGTGTAAAATGCGGATCTGTTTGCGCTTTTAACTGCAGCATACTTGTAGTAAGTACCAGTGCTGCAAAAAATCGTTTCAGTTTCATCGCTGTATGTTTCATGAATAGGTTTTATTAGATATTGGGTTATTTCATTTTTTATCTTACAAGTGTTACGGAGCCTTTTAATTCCACCACTCTTCCATCCGTCATTACTGCACGCAACGCATATACATACACACCCACAGGTTGTGGTTTTCCTCTATGCGTACCATCCCATCCCTGCGACTGGCTATTGATGAAAGCTACCTGCTCACCCCACTGATTGAAGACACGCATCTCTACCTGTCGTATATAATTTCCAAAAATGAGCAGTCTGTCATTCTTACCGTCATTGTTTGGTGAGAATACGTTTGGCACAAACACTCCTTTATCTAAAGGACGCACTGTAATCACAAACGATCTTGCCGCTCCCACACATCCGTTGATGTTAGGTGTTACGGTTACAGTTCCGCTGATGTTGGCACTGCCGAGGTTCGTTGCAGTAAACTGCGGTACATTACCGGTGCCACTGCCAGCTAATCCTATAGCAGTATTAGAGTTTGTCCAGTTAATCGTTGTATTACCCGGATTAATATTTAAAATAGTAGAAGGGACAATAGCTCCGTCGTTTACAGTAATATCATTGATGGCGCCAAGTGTTGGTACCGGGTTCACCTGTACATTTAAGGTAACTGGATTCGCACATTGACCGGCAGAAGGTGTAAAGGTATACGTACCGCTTGCCTGATTACTTACTGTAGCCGGACTCCATGTACCATTAACACCATTGGTTGATGCGCCTGTTAGTGTTGGTACATTTCCGCCAATACAAATTGATTGATTGAGATTAAAACCAAAGCCGGGTGTTACTATCGGGTTGACTGTTACAGTATATGTTACCGATGGTGCACACACACCGGCAGCAGGTGTAAAGGTGTACACACCACTTGTTGTATTGCTTACGGTTGATGGGCTCCATGTTCCATTAATATTGTTATCAGATACAGTTGGTAATTGTGGTACAGAGCCGCCGCTGCAGATAGTTAACACAGTACCAAAACTGAAAACCGGTGTCACATTCGGATTTACTGTTACAGTTAAGCTTGTTGTTGTAGCACACTGTGCAGCGTTATTCGGCGTAAACGTATAAGTTCCGTTTGCTGTGTTGCTGATTGTTGAAGGGCTCCACGTTCCTGTAATACCATTTGATGATGTTAATGGCAATGATGGAACAGTAGCTCCACTGCATATGGTCAATGAAGTTCCAAAACTGAAAGCAGGTGTAACAATAGGATTTACGGTTACGGTTAATGTAGCAGTTGTACCGCATTGACCGGGATTATTGGGTGTAAAGGTATACGTACCACTTGCAGTATTACTGATGGTTGCCGGACTCCATGTACCGATAATACCATTATCTGATGTGCCGGGTAGGGTTGGCACGCTTGCACCATTACAAATACTTAGTGAAGTACCAAAGCTGAATGTTGGTGTTACGTTTGGATTAACTGTTACTGTAAATGTTGTTGTAGTTCCGCACTGACTTGGATTATTGGGTGTGAATGTATATACACCGCTGGCAGTGTTACTCACTGTTGCCGGACTCCATGTGCCCGTAATACCATTATCTGATGTGCCGGGCAATATTGGTACGCTTGCACCACTACAAATAGATAATGATGTACCAAAACTGAACACCGGTGTGATGTTTGGATTTACTGTTACAGTTAACGTAGCAGTTGTTCCGCATTGACTTGGATTATTGGGTGTAAACGTGTAGGTGCCACTTGTTGTGTTGCTTACTGTTGATGGGCTCCATGTACCTGTAATACCATTAGTGGATGTGCCGGGTAATACTGGTGCGGTTGCTCCACTACAAATACTCACACTTGTACCAAAACTAAATGTAGGTGTGATATTTGGATTTACTGTTACGGTTAATGTAGTTATTGTTCCGCACTGACTTGGATTGTTGGGTGTAAATGTATACGTACCGCTTGCAGTGTTACTCACCGTTGCAGGACTCCATGTTCCTGTGATGCCATTGGTTGATGTTGTGGGCAATGGGTCAACTCCTGAAGGTAATGCTGAACCACTACATATGGTTAATGAGGTACCAAAGCTGAACGTTGGTGTAATGTTGGGATTTACTGTTACGGTCAATGTAGTTGTTGTTCCGCACTGACTTGGATTGTTGGGTGTAAATGTATACGTACCGCTTGCAGTGTTACTTACTGCTGCCGGACTCCATGTTCCTGTAATACCGTTATCTGATGTACCTGGCAATGTTGGTACGCTTGCACCACTACAAATAGTTAATGATGTACCAAAACTAAATGTAGGTGTGATAATAGGATTTACTGTTACAGTTAATGTAGTTGTTGTTCCGCACTGGCTTGGATTGTTAGGCGTAAATGTATACGTGCCACTTGCAGTATTGCTTACTGTTGCCGGACTCCATGTACCCGTAATACCATTGGTTGAAGTTGTTGGTAATGGATTTACTCCTGATGGTAATGCTGTTCCGCTACAAAGGGTCAATGATGTACCAAAGCTGAATGTGGGGGTAATGTTAGGATTTACCGTTACAGTCAATGTTGTTGTGGTACCGCACTGACTTGGATTATCTGGTGTGAACGTATAAACACCACTTGCAGTATTACTTACTGATGATGGACTCCATGTACCCGTAATACCATTGGTTGAAATTGTTGGCAATGGATTTACACTTGCAGGCAAAGCCGCACCATTACAAATACTTAATGAAGTACCAAAGCTGAATATTGGTGTTACGTTCGGATTAACTGTTACTGTAAATGTTGTTGTTGTACCGCACTGACTTGGATTATTGGGTGTGAATGTATATACACCGCTGGCAGTATTACTTACCGTTGATGGACTCCATGCACCGGTGATGCCATTATCTGATGTGCCCGGCAATGCAGGAACAGCACCACCATTACAAATACTTAATGATGTACCAAAACTAAACACAGGTGTTATAAGCGGATTGACTGTTACTGTGAGTGTTGTTGTTGTACCGCACTGATTAGGATTGTTTGGCGTAAATGTATACGTACCACTTGATGTGTTACTGATGGTTGATGGACTCCATGTACCCGTAATGCCATTATCTGATGTGCCGGGTAATGAAGGCACCGTTGACCCGCTACAGATAGTTAGTGATGTACCGAAACCAAATGTCGGTGTTACATTGGGGTTCACTGTTACAGTAAGTGTTGCAGGATTTGCACATTGTCCGGAATTAGGAGTAAAGGTGTAAGTACCACTTGTTGTGTTACTTACCGTTGAAGGACTCCATGTTCCTGTGATACCATTGGTTGATGTTGTGGGCAATGGATTTACACTTGCCGGCAAAGCTGCACCATTACAAATACTTAAAGCTGTACCAAAAGCAAACGTTGGTGTTGTTCTCGGTGTTACAGTAATATTAATAGATACCTGTAACGCACATTGCCCGTTTGATGGTGTAAAAGTATACGTACCGCTTGCTGTATTGCTTACAGTTGCCGGGTTCCAGGTACCACTGATACCATTGAGTGAAGTTGGCGGTAATGTTGGTGCTGTTGTACCTGCACAAAACGCAGGAATGGGTGCAAATACAGGTAAGAAAATAGGATTGGATAATATAACACCTGTAAACAGATTGGTTGTACAACCGTTGATCGTTAATGCAAAATTGGAATACAAACCTGCATTCAATCCGGTAATAATAATTTGTCCTGATGCATTTGCCGTTAAGGAAAGAGGGCCTACTGACACACCATCATCAGTATAGGTTACACTATAAGTAGCGCCCGGTACAAGACCATTAATTGCAACAGAACCATCCGTGCCATTACAGGTTGTAGGATTGGTACTTACAATACTTGGTGCCTGTATTGAAAAGGATGCTCTGTAATTAGCTCCTCCGTTATTTACAAATACAAAATCACCGCAACCGCCGGTAGATGTATTTGATCCTTCTACTTCATAATATACTTCGAGGAAATAATTACCTGCAGGAAAAGCAGTAAGATTTACAGGAGCATAAGGAACTGAAGCTCCGTCAGGAATTACCCTTTGCCATTTTTGATCACCTGCTGTGCAGGCGCCACCTGTTGGAAATGCACCGGCATTACAGTTATCATAAAACGGAAGATCTATGGCTGTAAATGCGCCGGGTGTTGCAGACTGTAAATACACACGATAAAACATACGTACACCACACACATTTGCTGTAGCAGGATTTTTAAATGTCTTCACTTCACCTCCACGTAAGATTAATGTGGAAGAACCTTGTGTATGTGCACCCAGGTTACTGTTGTGAAATACATTACCTGGCGGGCCAATGAGGCTTGGACCGCTTCCGGTTGTATTAAAGAAATTACTTTGATTACAATCTGTAATCCATACAGCCGAAGCGTAGGATCCGAATGGTTGTGCTTTTACACTAAGGGAAAAAAGCAGGGCAAGCAGGAATATTCCTGCATAGGAAATTGGATTTTTGGATTTCATGTTTTAATAGGCAGTTAGTATAAAAACTACTTAATAACATGTAAAACTAATTTCTTATTCACAAGTTTTCAAGCAAATGCACTTTTGTTTTAAAAAATAAGGTATTACTACTTAGTATCACTATGCGGAATTCCACATTTCAGCCTATGGCAATATCCGAAGTGGTGTACAGGAAGTTTTACTGATTGTAAGGATGTGGCTTCCCTAACATATAATATAGGTATACATTCTTTTTCTGGCGCAGGTCTCCCGACCTGATGCCTTCCCGTTACTTGTTTTACAAACGCTTTCATTCTATCAATACCAGATCAAGCAATCCTCTCTCGTTACTTGTATAGTAATCAACAGCACTGCTATACAACCAATGTTCTGCTGACCGCACAAAACCTGCACGAACCGGATTTTCATGCACATAAATCAAGCGCTGTTCTAACAGTTCATTTGTATCTAACAACACCGAATGATTTTCATGCTGCCAGAATTGAAACCGATGATTACTTTATTTATCTTTCCGTTTTTCTCAAAAAACATCCAGCATAATTTCTTTTCTGCTTTCCTGTGGATGATTGATAATGGTATCAATATTTTTTATAACTGTAAAACTTTTGATATTCTTTAGTACTATACCCGGCTCATGACCATGTATGAATGAACAGATCATGTGAAAATGGTTGGGCATTAACACCCATGCATGTATTTGCAAACCCTGATTGTTCTGACAAAAACGAAAACTATCCAGCAAAATATCTTTGTAAAGATTTCTTGTAAATATATCTACCCAATTGACTGTTGTAGCTGTAATAAAATAAACAGCTTCTTTATCTGAAAATTTATACTTTGAACTCATCTTAACAAATTACCCAAACTTTGAAATCAAGTAACGATGGGCAACCCCGCCTTAGCGGGACGCCAGTGGGGGTAAATTCATCCTAAGAAAACTACAACACATACCTTTTTAATCAAATGAACTATGTATAATACGGGCTTATCATTAAATACACCACCACACCTGTAATGGCTACATATAACCACACCGGCCATACTTTTTTAGCCAGTTTTCTGTGTCGGTCATACTCAGCCGTAAGTCCACGGTAAGCAGTAAACAAGATAAAAGGAAGAACAAGCCCGGCCAGTGGAATATGGGTGAACAGTATTGCTAAATAAACAATCCTGGATAGCCCTTCACCACCATATTTTGTTTCACCTGTAAAGAGATGATGACAGATATACGAAACAAGAAATAAAACCGAAAGAAGCATGGCCCATAACATCAGGCGCTTGTGTGTATTAAAACGTTTTTGCTTTGCAGCATACAAAGCACTTAATAAAAGCAATGTCACAAATGTGTTGATAAGTGCATTAATATGAGCAAAAATGTGCTTATCAAAACCAAGATTTACATTAACCTGTATCCTGCTTAATACAGTAACAGCAGCAAAAACGATTACTGAGAAAAGAATAATCAGAATATAAGCAACACGATCGTTTTTTTTAATTGATGCTGGCAATACAACTCCCCGGGAATGACGGTGACGGCGTGGCATGGAGAATGAGGTTTTATTTTCTGAATAAATTTCGTTTTTTGGTTCTGTCTTTTTCAAGAATCAGCAGGCTGATGTCACGGGCAAGTTTTGTAAGGGATGCACTGTCCGTACCATTATACCATCCACGAATAACTCGGTTTTTATCAAGCAGATAAAATTTATTGGTATGTAAAAACGCTGTATCTACTTCTCCACCATCAATCACGGCTGCTTTAAATTCATTAAATGCCAAATCATAAATAGTTTTCTTTTCGCCTGTAAGAAACCACCAGTTGTTGTGCCTTACACTATACTTATCAGCATAGCGTTTCAATGCTTCTACACTATCTCTGGCCGGATCCACACTAAAAGAGACAAAGTGAATGAGTGTATCATTCTTTTTATAGGCATCCTGCATTTTCTTCATGTTCCTCGTCATAGTAGGACATGGATTGGGGCAGCGAGTAAAAAAGAAATCAACAACCAAAATCTTTCCTTTTACCTCATCAGCAAACACAGTATCATTTAGCTGGTTTACAAAACTAAAATTGGAAATGCGGTGCCAGAGGGTGTCTGTTCGCTTTTTTCCATCAACTACGGTATCACGTACGCCGTCAAAAAAATAATGCCGGGGCATATCCACTGCACGTTCACTGAAATATTTAACAAGGTAGTAGGCTGTTACAGGCAACAGTACTACAAGCAACATGGCAAAAACTGATTTCTTACTCATAGCATTTCATTCTTCACTATAAAAACCGTCCCGACCTCTTTGCACTAAAGAAACCGGGACGAATACCTTATGTTTTACGGCACAAACTTTATTTTAATCCGCCTTTTTGTCCTTCTTCAGAGTTGCCGCTGTTATCAACCTGCTCAACTTTAACAGGGTCTTTGGGGGAGTATTCATTACGTAGGTTTTTCCAGGAATCACCATCCCACAAGAATGCAATAATGAACCACACAAATAAAAGTAATGGAACTACTATTGTCATAATCATGTTTCTAATTTCATCGCCTAAATGCATAAAAATAGAAACGATATAAAACGCCTTGGCAAAAGAAAGAATAACTACCGAACCTTTAAACATCAGATCAACCAGATGGCTGAACTCTGTGAAGTAAAGCAGATATCCAATACCCAATTCTATAACTGTAATTACGGAAAGAATAATTGTAGTCTTCCAGATGCGCTTTTTTGAATCTTCACCGGGTGCTGCGTGCGGTATGGTTACTTCGCCTCCAAATGTTTGATGATCCATAATAAAATTAATTTCAGTTTCTTTTTAATAAGGTTAAACGAGATAGAAAAATAAGAATACAAACACCCATACTAAATCTACAAAGTGCCAGTATAATCCAATTTTTTCAATCATTAAATAATGACCTCTTCTTTCAAATACACCACGCCATGCCATGATGGTTACAATTATATTTATTACCACCCCACTAAATACGTGAAAACCATGAAAGCCTGTGATGGTAAAGAAGAAGTTAGAAAAATTAGTTGAAGGAATTGTGCCATCAATATTGGCAAAAGGCGTACCGGCCTCCACAGGTATGCGTCCCCACCATGCACCCTGATGGTAAAGGTGTGTCCACTCCCAAGCCTGGCAGCTTAAAAATGCTATACCGCCAAGAATTGTCCACAACATCCATTTAACAACACCTTTTTTATTTCCGTGATGTCCTTCATGTACTGCAAGCACCATGGTAACAGAGCTTACAATCAATATAAAAGTCATTAAACTTACAAATACCAGTGGGAGATTGGCATGCCCTGCAAAAGGAAACGAGTTAAACACATGATTGGGATCGGGCCATGAGTTACTGCTCATCCTTACCGTACCATAAGAAATCAAAAAAGCGCCAAAAGTGAATGCATCACTCATCAAAAAGTACCACATCATCAATTTACCGTACTCCAGGTTAAAGGGGCTTTTACCACCACCCCACCATTTTGTATTTGCCGCTGCTGCTGCGTTTGCCATTAATTCAAATTTAGTTGTCTAACAATTTATGTGTTCTGTTTATGCTACCAATAAGAAAAACACAAACAGATAGAGCCAAAGTAAATCTACAAAGTGCCAGTATATACCTGCTACTTCTACCGGCATGGTATTGTAATATTTTGTTTTAGAGCTGAATGCTCTTGCAAATATTACAAACAACGCTATAACGCCGCCGGCCACGTGAAATGCATGCACTCCTGTAATAATATAAAAGAACGAACCCGCTACACTTTCTTTAAATGTTATGTTTTGCTGCCACAATTCATTAAAACCTAAAAACTGAGTAGCAACAAAACCCAAACCCAAAACTGCAGTAAGCAACACAAGCCTTTTATACTTTACTGTTTCTCTGTTCTTCATAGCACGATATGCCAGGTAAATAGTACCGCTGCTCAAAAGAATTAAAACAGTAGAAAGAAAAAAGATCTTCGGCAGTTGTACAGGCTGCCACCCGGCCTGATTGCTTTTAACGATGTATGCACTTGTAAAACCGGCAAACATCATTGTTATACTGCCTATTGCCACCCACAAAGTAAACTTGTGCGGGTGCATTTTTTTATTACTTGTACGCTCACTCATAACCTGCTCCATCTTCAAACTGTTTATTTCAATTCAATTTTTATATCTAGACAAAACTGTTCTAGTTAGACATCTTATCTGCCAACAATGCCAGCAGCACAATGGGCAAATAAATATAACTGCTGAACATAACCCTTCTTGCACTCTTTACATCCATACTGATATACAAACGCACACACTGCACAACCATTAATACATTTGCCACTATTAAAATCCACAGACTTGCAACGCCACTCATGCTTGTAAAATATGGCAACACACCCACAGGTATCATCAACAAACTCCAGATGATGGTTTGTATGGCTGTAAACCTGGTAGGTCCGGTTTGAGAAGGCAGTAATTTAAAACCTGCTTTCGTATAATCAGTATGCGCTACCCATGCAATAGCCCAAAAATGAGGAAACTGCCAGATGAACTGAATAGCAAATAAAATCCATCCACCTGTCCAGTTAAATGTTTCACCATCATAAGCTGCTGCCCAGCCAATCAAACAGGGTAATGCGCCCGGTATTCCGCCAATCAACACTGCAACAGAATTTATTTTCTTAAGTGGTGTGTACACAAAACTGTAGATAAACAAACTCAACAATGATAAACCGGCAGTATACCAGTTAAACCATAAGCCCAAAATCAAAGAACCTATTATAGCTGCTGCAAAAGCAAATGTACTTGCTTCATTCACACTCATTCTGCCCGCTGCTACAGGTCTGTTGCCCGTACGCTTCATTACAGCATCTGTATCTTTTTCAGTAATCTGGTTTATAGCATTGGCACTGCCTGTAACCAGCATACCTCCAAAAAATAAAAGAACAATACTCAGCCAATCAAACTTTACCACATTGGGCGCCAGCATATAACTGATTACACTGCTGAACACTACCGTAAAACTCAACGTAAATTTGATGAGCTGTTTGTAATCATCAACCTTACGCATCAAAGCACTTTTTTCTTTCAGCACCTTTTCTGTTACTGCTTTGCTCAACTGTTTTATTCTTCAATCACATTACTGTGATTTGTTTTAATTAATGTTTGCTTTCGTTTTCACCTACGGGAGTGGTTTGTGCAATATACTCATGACCATCTTTTCCGTAATCATATGCCCAGCGGTGTACTTCAGGAATTTCGCCTTCCCAGTTACCATGTCCCGGATTGATAGGGGTAGTCCATTCAAGCGTAGTAGCACCCCATGGATTTTGTGTTGTAACTTTTCTTCCTTTCCAGATGCTGTAGAAAAAATTGAACAAAAACAGGAACTGTACCATAAATACAATAATAGCTACTATACTGATGAACTGGTTGAGGGGGCCAAAGTTTTTAAATGATTCCCAGATGCTGTAATCATAATAACGGCGTGGCATACCGGCCAGACCAGTATAGTGCATAGGCCAGAAGATTAAATAAGCGCCAATCATGGTAGCCCAGAAATGGATATAACCAAGAGTGTTATTCAGGTATCGTCCATACATCTTAGGATACCAGTGATAGATACCGGCAAACATACCAAACATACTGGCCACACCCATTACAATGTGGAAGTGTGCAATAACAAAGTATGTATCATGCAGGTGAATATCCAATGCGGAGTTACCGAGGAAGATACCTGTTAAACCACCGCTGATGAATAAGCTCACAAAACCTAATGCAAACAACATAGCAGGTGTAAAGCGTAAACTTCCTTTCCAGATGGTGGTGAGCCAGTTAAATACTTTGATAGCACTTGGTACCGCAATCAATAATGTAAGTAATACAAAGAATGCACCAAGGAAAGGATTTAATCCCGTTACAAACATGTGGTGTGCCCATACAAGGAATGCAAGTATGGAGATGGCAAACAGTGAACCAATCATGGCCATATAGCCAAAGATGGGTTTGCGGCTGTTTACTGAAAGGATTTCACTCACCATACCCATGGCAGGTAAGAGAATAATATAAACTTCAGGGTGACCAAGGAACCAGAATAAGTGCTGATAAAGAATAGCACTACCGCCTTCATTTGGCAATGCCTGTCCGCCTATATAAATATCACTCAGGTAGAAACTGGTACCAAAGTGACGATCAAAAATCAATAAGATAAATCCGCTGAACAATACAGGGAAGGATAATACACCCAGTACTGCAGTAAAAAAGAATGCCCAAATGGTAAGCGGCAAACGTGTCATGCTCATACCTTTTGTACGCATGTTTAAAACAGTAGCGATATAGTTCAAACCACCAAGTAATGCTGATACAACGAACAATGCCATACTTACCAGCCATAAGTCCATACCTACTTTACTGCCCGGCGATGCCTGGCCCAATGCACTCAATGGAGGATAAGCCGTCCATCCACCGCTGAAAGGACCTGTTTGTACAAATAATGATGAAAGCATTACAATACTGGCAATAAAGAAGAACCAGTATGAAAGCATATTAAGGAAAGGAGATGCCATATCTCTTGCACCTACCTGTAAAGGAATAAGTAAGTTGGAGAACGTGCCACTTAAACCTGCAGTTAATACAAAGAATACGAGTACAGTACCATGCATGGTAACCAATGCGTAGTAAGCTTCAGGTTGTAATTGACCGCCACGTGCCCACTCGCCCAGCAAATCTTCCAGCCAGGGAAACTTTGCTTCTGGAAAACCTAATTGTAAACGAAATACAACAGAAAAGAAACCACCCAATACAGCCCAGAACATACCGGTAATTAAAAACTGCTTGGCAATGGTTTTATGATCCTGACTAAACACATATTTAGTCATAAACGTTTCATGATGATGTTCATGATGCACTTCACTGTGACCTGTATGAGGAACAGTTATTACTTGCTCGTGAATATGTGTGGCTTCGTTCATAATAATTTATTTAGGCAATTTCTTAATTAAGGTTTCAATACAGCAGCGGTTACATTAGATGTTTTTGTTGTATCGGCTACAGGAGTCTTCGGTTCTTTATCAGGATAAGCAGCCCAATAGTTAGGTTTTTGCTTAGCCATCCACAAATCAAATTCTTCCTGTGTTACTACTTCAATAATTCCTTTCATGGAATAATGACCATTTCCGCACATTTGATCACAACTGATTTCGTAAACAAAGTTTTCGTTGCCGGTACGCTCTTTCATTTCCTTTGTTGTGTATTTGGGAGTAAACCAAAGCGTTGTAGGAATGCCGGGTACAGCATCCATCTTCATTCGAAAATGGTTAAGACCTACGTCATGAATTACATCACGGCTGCCAATGATGAGTTGTACCGGACGGCCTTTTACCACATACATTGTTTGTGTGGTTACCACGTCGTCATAGTTGGCCTTGTCTGATTTTAACTTCAGATCAGCATGGTCTACAAACAATTGACCAAACGGATTATTACTATCATCACTAATTACTCTGAAATGTGTTTTACCAAACTGCTTATCCTTGCCGGGATAACGCATGATCCATCCAAACTGCTTACCTACAATTTCTACTTTCAATGCATCAGCCGGAGCATCGGATGTTATTTTAAACCAGAACTTCAATCCAAACACTACCAGCACCGTTAAGAAGATAGCGGGTACAACAGTCCAGATAATTTCCAGTTTGTTATTGTGCGGGAAGTAAAAGGCTTTTCTGCCTTCCTTAGCCTGATATTTCCATGCAAAAAAGAATAACAGGAATTGTGTGATGATAAATACAACACCTGTAATGGCTGTCGTCATCATAAACATTTTATCTATCTCCTCTCCTTCCACTGATGCAGAACCCTGTGGAAAAAGAGTAGAACCGTACAGTTTGTCATTACAGTACCATACACCAAAAAATCCAATAATCATAAAGCCCAGCAACAGGAATCCGTTAATACGGTTATTCTGCTGTTTGCTATTTTCTTCACCTTTTAAAACGCTTACATATTCGCTGGCTTTTGCAATCTGAAAGATTACAATAAACACCAGGGCTGCCGCCGCAATTACCAGGTAAGTTTGTGTTGTCATACTTCCGCAAATTATTTATTGTTCGTCAATTCTTTTTGTACTGTTCAATCAATTATGTATGGTGTATAATACTTTCTTTCACCAACGGATGATTCTTTGGCAACAAAGCGGCTTTTGTTAAATACCTTGCTGTTAAGAACATCACCAATCCCACGAATCCGGCACCAATACCCAAACTGTAGATGAAGTGTAAAGGATCATTAGATGCTGCACCTAATTTCTTCAATGGACCGGGTGTGATCATTTGGTAAAAATCCAGCCAGTGACCAAAAATGATAATTACAGCCATAACAGTTACTACTGTGTAGTTACGTTTGGCACCACGCTTCATGAGTATTAACAACGGAGCCAAAAAGTTAATAATCAGGTTCAGCAGGAAAATTCCCTTGAACGGACCACCTTTACCACCGGCACCAATACGATCAATAAAGTATTCAGTTTCTTCAGGTTGGTTACTGTACCAAATCAACATGTATTGAGAAAACCACAAATAGGTCCAGAAAACTGAGAAAGCAAACATGAATTTTCCAATGTCATGAATGTGTTCATCTGATACATATTCCAGGTAACCGAGATTTTTCAAATACACTACAAAGAGCATCATCAATGAAATACCGGCCACCCATGAGCTGGCAAATGTGTACCAACTGTACATGGTGCTGTACCAATGTGCATCAATACTCATGAGCCATAACCAGGGAACTGTGCTCATTACAGTAAGACCATACGTAACAAGGAACGCTGCGGCAATAGCCAGAGTTTTCCAGTATTTTGAATGATCACTTGGCTCACCCAAATCTTCAGCAATTGAAAGTTTACGGAACCAGTTGCGGAACCAAACCCATAAACCAATTGCAGCCAATGTAAAAATGCTGAACATGGTAGGATTCAGGAATCCTGATTTCCATGTAAGTTTTGCATCATGCTTTACATGTTCTGTATCTTTCCAATGGTAGATGTGGTGGTCATCACTCAACCATACATACCCTAACAATATCACAATGGCGATGGGGCCCAGCACATTGATAGAACCTGAAATCGCTTCCGGTACACGACGGAAAGCCAGCGGCCAGCCACCCTGTGCCAGCGTAGTAGCACTGATAAAGAAGAAGCTCGCCGCACACACCAGCAACCAGAAGATGCCGTTGTGCATCAAAGCCATCCAGAATTTTGTAGCGCCGTATGAATGCGGGTCTGTTTCACTACCACCATGATGTCCGCTGAACGGATGCAGGAATACTACACCCAGCAACAGTGTAACCACACCAATTGCCATTAATGCATAGCTCCACTTTTTTAATCCGCCGGGTATTTCAAATTGCTCTTTCAGTACCATTAGAAATCAGTTTATCGTGAATGTTCGTTTCGGTTGTTTTATTTTGTTGCTTTTGTGCTGTCGGCCGCAGGTGCTGCTGCTGCAGGTGCACCGCCGGGCTGCATACTTTTTATGTAATGGATCACCATCCAGCGTTGCTTGCTGCTCAACTGTGCTGCATAACTACCCATTAAATTTTTACCATAGGTCAATGAGTACATCATTTGACCGGCAGGCATATTTTCATATTTCGCATCACCTACCAATGTTGCAGGCTTTGCAGGATAAGGACCTTCACCGCCTTTGTACAAAGGACCATTGCCGTCTAATTTTTCACCATGACAGATACCGCAGTTTACATTATACAAACGCCTGGCTTCTGCCATCTCTTTTTCATTCAATGGAGGTAAGGGATTAGCAATGGCTTTTGATGCTACATAATTAGTAGTGTCGCCTGTTTTATCCATTGCCAGGTTAAAGCCGCCAAGAACAGCACCACGCTTAACCGTTCCTTCTACAGGAGTTGCATCGTAGTTAATTCCTGCATCTTTTAAATGACTATGGTCGGCATAGGTTTCTACTGCACGGCTGTAAGCCATATCAGGCATATAAACAGTTCCGGTATTGTTACCGCCCGCTCTGAAACAGGAAGAAAATCCTGTTATTAACAAAGCCACTGCTCCAAATGATAAAATCTTAATTGTACGCATTTTGTATTATTTATGCTGTTACAGCTTCTTCTTTTTCAAACACTTTACGGTCTTTTGCATAATTGCCAAGCCACCATCCGGTTTCAGCTTCTTTTTCAAACACTTCTACAGCTCCTGCATTATGTAAAAAGGCTTTTACTTCTTCAACATTTGTTTTATCAGTTACTTCCAAAGGCATTACAAACAAATCATCTGTAGCACGCAGGTGGAAGTGATCTTTCTTTACAAACGGTGCAAGCTGGCAGAGGTAGCAAAACGTCAACACCATACCCACCGCAGCACACAATACCGTTAACTCAAATATGATGGGAATGAATGCAGGCAAAGGCAACAATGGTTTACCGCCAATGTTCAGGGGCCAGTCTTTGGTAAACACCCAGCTCATAAATGAAAGAGCGGTAGTAGTACCGGTAATGGCATAGATAAAACCTGCTGTATGCAAGCTGGTATCACGCAAACCCATAGCATGATCTAAACCATGAATGGGAAATGGTGTGTACAAGTCATGAATCTTATAACCCTTTTTCCTGGTGTTCTTAACCGCAGGAAACAATGTTTTTTCATCATCAAAACAGCCTACTATGAATTTTTTTACGGGCATATAATTTTAGCTTTTCGCTCTTCGCTTTACGCTGCAAGCTTGTGAACTATTATTTCAAATTTTCTTCTTAGTAACCCACCCCTTTCTATCATCACTATTTTCTGAGCCTCTTCCACCCCTCCAAGGAGGGGATAAGCACTCCACATTTCAATCAAGATCTTCAACTAAGTCAGCCATGTGCCTGGATTTCTCCCCTCGGGGGAGACCAATAGGGGCCGCTTTAATGTGCGTGTGCATGTTCTTTGGCAAATTCATCTACACTTTGTGCTTCAACAGGATCCATTGCTTCCTTATAGCTTTCACCACTTCTCTTCAATATATGCTTGATCTCTGCAATAGCAATTACAGGGAAATATTTGGAGAAAAGGAAGTAACAGGTAAAGAACAAGCCAAATGAACCGAGATAGAAACCAACCTCCCAGATTGTGGGACGATAGTACACCGACCATGATGATGGCAGGTAATCACGATACAATGAGGATACAATGATTACAAAACGCTCAAACCACATACCGATATTTACCACCACACTCATTAAGAAGGTGAACGCAATATTTCTTCTCAACTTCTTTACCCAGAACAACTGCGGCGTAATTACGTTACAAGTCATCATCAACCAATAGCTCCATCCGTAAGGACCGGCAATACGATATTTAAAGAAGATATCATACTCATACTTGCTGGCACTATACCAGGCCATGAACAATTCTGTTAAGTATGCACAACCCACAATAGAACCGGTCAATACAATAACCTTGTTCATATTTTCAATATGGCTGATGGTAATATAATCTTCAAGATTCAAAACTTTTCTGGTTACCAGCATGAGCGTTTGCACCATGGCAAATCCGGAGAAGATGGCCCCCGCAACAAAGTAGGGCGGGAAGATGGTGGTGTGCCAGCCCGGTATTACTGAAGTGGCAAAGTCGAACGATACAATGGTGTGTACAGACAATACCAGCGGCGTACTCAAACCAGCCAATACCAATGATAAACTTTCATGACGCTGCCAGTGCTTGGTAGAACCCGTCCAGCCAAAAGCGGTAACACCGTAAAATGCTTTGGCCCATTTCTTTTTGGCACGGTCACGGAGCGTAGCCATATCAGGAATTAAACCGCTGTACCAGAACAAAAGAGATACAGTGAAGTAAGTTGAAATTGCAAATACATCCCAGAGAAGTGGTGAGTTAAAGTTTACCCACAACGGACCACGGCTGTTTGGATAAGGCAATACAAAGAAGGCCATCCACACACGACCCATGTGCCATACCGGGAACTGACCGGCGCACATTACGGCAAAGATGGTCATGGCTTCTGCAGCACGGTTCACACCTGTTCTCCATCCCTGACGGAACAGCAACAAGATGGCCGAAATCAAGGTACCGGCGTGACCAATACCTACCCACCATACGAAGTTGGTAATATCCCAACCCCATCCGATGGTTTTGTTCAGATTCCACATACCTGTACCATATACTACTTCCACATAAAGACTCACTACACCAAACAGTAAGAGTATTGCAGAAACGATAAAGCCAATCCACCACATACGGGTGGGTGCCGCTTCTACCGGCTTACAAATGTCTTCGGTTACCTGTCCGTAGGTTTTATGACCATCTACTAATGGTTCCCGGGTCTGTGATTCGTACCTTAATGATGCCATATTCTTGTTTAAGCTTTAGTTCGAAAGCTGTTCGCCTCGAGCTTTGGTTTTTTATTTTATTGTGTGAGCAACAATACTACTATGATGCTGTTGTTGCGTCGCACTCTTGTACGTTTTTAATTCTATTCAGCAACCCACCCCCGTCAATCTCTTCTATTTTTTTAGTTGCTGCAGCCCCTCCCAAGAGGGGATAAACACTCCACTGCTGCTGCTAATGTGCTGCTTCTGCTTTCTTTTCCTCGTGTTTCTCTTCTCCATGCGCTTCACCATGACCACCAGCTTCTTCATTTCCTACATGACGGTCGGTATTACGCACTTTGGCTAAGTAACCTACATTTGGCAACACGTGTAATTGCTCCAATGAATAAAACGTACGGTTAACACCTTCTTTTGTACGGAGGATGTGAATGGCACTTTCTTCTGTTCCATTCTTTCCGTTGGCATTTACGTTACCAAACACAATGGCGTTTGTAGGACAGGCCTGTTGACAAGCTGTTTTAATATCACTGTCCACCATTGGTCTGCTTTCTTTTTTAGCATTCAATTTTGCTTCCTGCAAACGCTGAACGCAGAAAGAACATTTTTCAATCACACCACGGCTTCTTACAGTAACATCAGGATTCAACACCATGCGGGTTAAATCATCATTCATTTGTGTAGTTACTTCATTTAAACGGCCGCTTGCAATGATATCGTTCTGATTGTCTTTAAAGCTATCAGCTCCGTTCCAGTCGTGCCAGTTAAAACGACGGACTTTATAAGGACAGTTGTTGGCACAATATCTTGTACCGATACAACGGTTATACGTCATTTGGTTTAAACCTTCACTGCTGTGGTTGGTAGCTGCTACCGGACAAACGTTTTCACAAGGAGCGTTATCACAATGCTGGCAAAGCATCGGCTGGAATACCACATCCGGATTTTCCATATCACCACTGAAGTAGCGGTCAATACGCAACCAGTGCATATCATGGTACTTACCCACCTGATTCTTACCTACAACGCTCACGTTGTTTTCTGCAGAACAGGCCACCACACAAGCGCCACAACCGGTACAGGTGTTTAAGTCCACGCTCATGTTCCATTTAATACCCGGCTTATCAAACACAGGGTAAATGGTACCTTCTGCTTCAAAGTTTTCAATACCGCCGTAATCTTTCAACTCATGAATACGTTCATTAATGATGACTTTGGGATCCTGCTTGAATAGTTTAAGTGAAGTTTCTTTGATTACTTCCACACGGTCGCCATATTGACCATGTGTTTGCATTTGCGAAATTTTATAGGATTCATTTGTTGCCTTTACATCAGCTACACCATAGTAAGTGTAGTTTTCTCCATTAAAGGAACCTAAAGGATAGGCATTTTGTCCGGCACCTTTTGCAGCAAGACCTACTTTTTCATGACGGCCATAGCCCACCGCAATTGCAATTGTATTTGCATTGGTTCCGGGAACAATGATAATGGGAAGTTTGATTTCTTTACCATTAACCGTAATGGAAACTACGGGTTTATCCGGTTCTACTTCGTAAGTGTCAAGATTTAAATCCGGGAAAAGTTCTTTTTGCAAAGCAGGAGAGATAACTGCATAGTTGTCCCAGGTGGCACGGGTCATTGGATCGGGCATTTCCTGCAACCAGGGGTTGTTTGCCATCTTACCATCACCGATGCTTACTTTTTGATATAATATAACTTCATATTTACCTGCTTTCGGTGTACTCAGTTTGGCAGCAGCTTCGGCAACAGAAGCGCCATTAAATGCTGCACCAGCAACTTGTGCCGGAGTTTCAATAACACCATCCTGCAATGCTTTATCAAACGCAGCCTGTGAGCCAAGCTTTGAAGTCCAGTAGCTTTTGAAATAGGTTTCATAATCAGTTACTGCACTTCCACTCCACTTCAAGAGCGATGTTGCAAATGCTCTTGTTTTAAACAGCGGATGTATTGTAGGCTGAATAAATGAAACGTGATTTGTTTTTGCTTCTGCATCACCCCAGCTTTCCAGAAAGTGAGGCGCAGGCAGAATGTATTGACAGTTTTGAGCTGTTTCATCTTCATTTTCATTGAAAGAAACAGTTAAGCCTACTTTCTTCCATCCGTCAACAAATTTCTTGGTATCCCCATAAGTATAAACAGGGTTGGCACCATACACCAATACAGCACCCACTTTTCCTGCATTCATATCAGCTATCAACTGCTCCATGTCTGCATCCACACCTTTGCGGTAGTTCACCATGGTGCCGAAGTTGATGGTTTTACCATTGGCACCTATTTGTGCGTTGATAGCGTTTACAATTATCTGTGCGTTTACATCATTGCTTCCGCACACAACTACTGCATTACCACCTGCAGCAAGCAATTCTTTGGCAGTGGCTTCAATACCGGCAGCTAATTTTTTATCAGCAATGGCAGGAGCTGTAACAGCGCCGCCTACTTTAGCATATAAGTTTAATAATGCGGCACCCAGTTCGCTTGGTTTGTGGTTATAGCGCTCATCTGCATTGGCACCCGTCATGCTGTACATGCTTTCAAACTGGATATGACGGCTCATGCTCGGATTCTTCTCGTCAATCTTTCTGCCGGCTGCATATTGTTTGGAAAACTCAACAGGGCTGAGCCATGTACCGAGGAAATCGGCACCAAAGCTCACTATCACTTTGGCATTATCAAAATGATATGAAGGAATGCCTTTCTTACCATAAGAAACTTCATTGGCCTGTATCATACCGCTGTAAGAAACCGCATCGTATGTTACATGCTTTGTAGTAGGATATTTTGCTTTAAACTCTTCCACAACCGCAGCCACTGAAGGAGAGTTGATGGTAGAGGTTAAGAGTACAATTTGGTTGGAGCCCACACCTGCAAGTGCTGCAGCAATTTTCTTATCAACTGATTCGTATGTAGGAGCTTCTTTAAAACCATTCCCGTTTTTTTCCATGGGATAGCGCACACGTGCTGTATCATATAAACTCAATACGGAAGCCTGCACACGCTGTGAGGTACCGCCTTTGGTAAAGCCCAGCTCGTTTCCTTCAATTTTAATGGGGCGGCCATCTCTTACTTTGGCAACCACAGGCACTACATCACCATCCAACACAAAGGTAGTAGCATAATAATTTGCTGCACCGGGAACAATATCAGCAGGTTTGTTAAGGAAAGGAATGCTTTTTTTTACAGGTATTTCACAACTTGCAGCCAATGTAGCAGCAGCAGTACTGAAACCGAGATATTTCAAAAAGTCACGACGGTTGCTGCTTGTTGCATTACCTACGCCTTCAAAAGGAAGTTCCTCTTTGAATTCGTTGGCAGCATCATCCTGATATGCTTTGGTTTGATTCAGCTCTCCGAAACTTTGCCAATATTTTTTCTTACTCATATGCTTGGTTGATAGCTAATTGAAATTTGAAAATTTGAGAACTTGAGAATTTGAAAATGACTTCATTATCACATCAGTACATTTTCAAATATTCAAATTTTAATAGTGACATTTTTGACACTCAGTACCCCCTATCTTTTCTACGGTTACACTGTCAATTTTACCACTCTTGATATCATTGTGGAACTTCTCGTACATGCTGTAGAAACCATTATCTTTAAACTTCACAGCAGATTCACGATGGCAGTTTATACACCAGCCCATACTTAAGTTGCTGAACTGATACACCACATCCATTTTTTGAATTTCACCATGACAGGTTTGGCATTGTACACCACCTGCTTTTGTATGTTGAGAGTGATTGAAATAAACATGGTCGGGCAGGTTGTGTATTCTAACCCATTCAATAGGCTTACCTTGTTTGGTATATTTATTAGCGGCAGGATCCCAGCCGGAGTACTCGTATAATTTTTTGATTTCAGCCGTACCATCAATCTTTTTACCATTTTCATCTACCAGTTCCGGTCCTTTGTATTCATTGATGGCCATGTGACAGTTCATACACACATTTACACTTGGTATGTTAGCATGCTTGCCTTCCATAGCACCACCATGACAGTACAAACAGTTTACTTGATTGATGCCGGCGTGTACTTTGTGAGAATAGTAAATGGGCTGGTCTGGCTGATAGTTTGTTTGACGACCCAAGCCGATGGCACTTTGAGCAATCAAATAACCACCCGTTAAGAATAATAAGATGATGCCGGTAGCGATATAGGCTTTATTTTTCCAGAAAGGAAGCGGCTCACCACGGTGAATGCCATCCTTTTCGTCTGTCAATTTTTTGAGGTTACTGTTTACCTGTAATAAGATAAGTGCCACTACAGCCAGTACGAGGGCGAGGATACCGAAGAGGAAGGAGTTGTCTGAAGCAGGAGCAGGTACGCCTACACCGCCGCCACCACCAGTAGAAGTGCCCGGAGGAGGTACAGAGTTGATATATTTTACGATAGCATCAATTTCAGCATCACCTAATTGAGGAAAACCAGTCATCAATACACCGGCATATTCTTTAATAAGGTTAGCAGCATAAGGTTCTGTTTTGGCAAAACCTGCCGGATTATGAATCCATGCTACCAGTTTTTTACGATCAGCCCAAGGTCCACGCTCTTCCAAACCTGATAATGCAGGTCCGGTGAGTTTTTTATAAGGGGCATGACAGCTGGCACAATTCGCCTGAAACAGCGCTTTTCCATCCTGTGCCTTTAAATTGCTGCTAAACCCACAAATAATAAATAATAAGCTGAAAAGAAATGACCGTGCGGAGATTGATTTTGGATGATTCATATCGCTTCAGAAAACGTAATTGATGAGGAATTATATCCTATTATACAGGCTGCAAATTTAGGGGAGGATACTGACATAATATCCACACTTAAAAAATTTTTTTTACGCCTGTTTTACAATTGATAAACAAGGGAATATTACGCATTCAACTGTTTTCAGTTTTTATTAAAAACAATGTAAAACAAAAGCATGACAAAAGATTTTTATGCATTTGTTTGCCTGCTCAATTAATAACAGCACATTTGCACACATGTTTGCACGTTTAAAACAAAAATGGAAGGTTAACTGGTTTCAGTTTGCATTGATTTTTACAACCTTTGCGTTAGGTGGCAGTCTTTGTGCACGTGCAGGCAGTTGGTTGCTGCAACTGATTCTGGATGAGAAAAACTGGGTTTATTGGGTGCTTTATGTGCCGCTTATTACGATTCTCTGGCCCATGTGTGTATTACTGGTAAGTATTCCGCTGGGGCAATTTAAGTTTTTCATCAACTATTTAAAGAAAATGGCCGTAAAGATGGGATTGATGAAGGACGATACGCCTCAAACTCACTCAAAAGACAACCGGCCATAACAGTGATTACGCATCAGCAAGCGTTGCCTCGTATCTATTTACTTTGCCCAAAGCTCTGCTGCCATAAATGCAAAACTTCCCCACTGGTTTCCGGTGGTTACCTTTTTAAATACGTCACCGGCCGCATCCGTTTTGCCTGATAAGCGATAAAAATTTCCAAGCCCAAATCCCAATGTTGCATTGCTGAGGTTGTTATTGTCTGCCAGCGTTTGGTACAGCTGCTCCGCTTTTTGATCGCCTTTATATAATAACAGAATGGTTAAATACCCTTCGTTTTCAATCAGTTTCATGTCTTTGTTAACCGTAGCAAGGAGTTGGGCGGCTTCTTTTTCCTTTTTCAACTCCCTTAATGTAATATAATACCAGTTTGCCGTGGCTACGTACATATCCGGGTTGGTGGATACCTTGAGACATTCTTTATACGCCTGCTCAGCCTTTTTGAATTCCTTTTTTAAAAAATAGGCCAGTCCCAGGTGGTACCAAATATTGGATTGCAGGGTGCTGGTAGGAATATTCTGAGCATTGGGCATACCATCCGGCTCTATTTCATCTTGCTTTCCTTTGATGAGTTGGGCGGCTGTTTCAAAATCAGTGATGGCTTTGTCAAAACACCTTGTAGTCAGGTAACGGTGCCCCCGATGGCGGTACATACGTGCGTCAATTGGATGCTGCTGAATGCCACGGGTGAACAGGGCTATTGCTTCATCATAATTACCGAGATAGGCTAATCGTCTGCCAAGCCATATTAATGCATCTGCATTACTGCTATCTCTTAAATAAGCAGCTCTTGCCTGCTCCGCGTCGGCCAGGAGTTTGGCTTTTGTTTCGCCAGAAAACGATAGGGCAGTATAAGATTTACTGCCACAAAAGGTAATTTGAGCAGAAGATGTCTGCACTAAAAGAAATATCAACCCAAAAAGAAGTAATTGTTGCATGGGAGAAAGTTACAATTTTGCAGCACATGAAACGTATCGCCATTTTTGCTTCGGGTGCAGGAAGCAATGCCAGAAAGATAATAGAGCATTTTCAGAACGATGCATCTGTTGAAGTTGCTTTGATTGTGTGTAATAAACCCGAAGCAGGTGTTTTAAAGATTGCTGCCGGTTTTGGCATTGGAACAGTACTCATTGAACGGGAGCCATTTTTCAAAGGTGATGCGTATGTGCCGCTGTTGAAACAACAAAAGATTGACTGGATTATACTTGCCGGTTTTTTATGGAAGATCCCTTCTGCTTTGATTGTAGCCTATCCGCAACATATTATTAATATTCATCCGGCACTGTTGCCCAAATATGGCGGCAAGGGTATGTATGGGATGCATGTGCATGAAGCTGTGCTTGCAGCCGGTGAAACAGAAAGCGGCATCACCATTCATTATGTAGATGAGCATTATGATCATGGCGCCCCTATTTTTCAGGCTACCTGTACAGTAAAGCAAACGGATACACCTGATGATTTAGCACAACGCATTCATCAACTGGAGCATGAACATTACCCGAGAGTGATTGCGCAACTATTATCAGAAAGTAAAAACGTTACAAAAGAAATTTAACTGAAGATAATTCTTTACCTACCTGTTGCACACCTTCCAGTATACGCTTTGTTTGTATGCTTGAAGGTTTTTTTGAACCGCTGATATATTGCGAAAGCAGACTTTGATTCATACCAATTCGTTCAGCCAAAGCCTTTGCATTTATTACTTTGTAAAAATGAAAAAACTGAGGAAGGTCAAGTACAATTTTCAACTCTTTTTCTGTTACAATTTTATTGGATTTATGAAAGTAAAGATTAAGCGCTTCCAATACATGAAGTTTGAGTTCTTCTAAAGACTTGCCGGTAGTAAAAACAGGATATTTAGAAGCATAAGCTGAATAACCGGTTTTAGTTCGTTCTACAATTATTTCGATTGACTTCATATGTTTACTTATTTAGAAAGTCCTGCATCTTTTTTAATTTTCTTTTCTAAACCCTTTCCTATTTCCTGACTTCCATGATTAGGCATAACAATTTGTCCTCTTTTTACAGGATGCTGCATGATCATGTGACTGCCCGACTGACGTATTACAAACCATCCGTCTTTTTTTAAGAGTCGAATCAGTTCACTGCATTTCATAAAGCAAGGTAATATATTTATTACTTATTATAAGTTTTTTAATTTAAATAAAACTTTCCTAAATCCAAAGATCTTTAACCATTTTTCCCTTTAAGCGTTTATTATTGCAATCCGATTTGAAAAAAATTCTACTATACATCTTCTTATTGTTGGCTGCACATAACAGTTTTGCTCAATTACAAATCAGCGGAACGGTGTATGACAGTACCAGGCGCAATTTAGTTGAAGGGGTACAGGTGCTCTGTACCTGCGGCACCATGACTTTTACTGACAGTGTGGGCAACTATACCCTTTTTGCAGGAGAAAAAGATTCCATTTTCTTCTTCTTCCGCAACAAGCCCACACAAATGTTTCCGGTGAGTGTGATTAAAACACCGGGGCAGTTTGATATAGCCATTAACTTATTTGTGCCGGGCAAATACAAACAGTTGAAAGAAATTATTGTGTATGGCAAAAACCGACGTCAGGATTCCATTGACAACAGGATTGCTTACGACAAAATTTTTAATTACGATAAAGGCGGTTTGCGATTTTCCTCTTCTTCACCTGAATCCGGCTTTGGTGCCGGCATTGATTTAGATGCGTTGATTAACGTATTTCGTTTTCGCAGAAATAAAATGGCAGCACGTTTTCAACAACGGTTGATTAAAGAAGAACAGGACCGCTACATTGAATACCGTTTTAATAAAACAATTGTAAAACGCTTAACCACGCTTAAAGACGGGGAAGGTCTTGACCGTTTTATGGTTGAATACAAACCGGAATACGAACTGCTCACACAAATTCTGGATATTGAACTCTACCAATACATTCAGGCGGCGGCCAAGGATTTTTTAAGAAAGAATCCGCAGTAATAACCGCTTTCATTTATTTTAGTATTCCAATTAAACAGTATGGATCAAACAAAGTTGGGCATTGGCACCCGGTTGCAGCACACGCAATACGGCCCCGGAGTGATTGTGGGCATTAAATATGCCACCTATCTTATTTCATTTATAAACAGCGGTATCAAAGAAATTGATAAGACAGATACACAACTGGATGAAATCATTCCCGAAAATGTGAGTGAAGAAGTGGAAACCAACAGTGAGGTGGAGAAAAGTCTGCTCAAAATTCTTCGCCTGTGGGGTGGCGTGAGTGAAGTGGTGCCACTGGGCGAACGCTGGCAAAAAGGAACCCTGATCTTACAACCGGCCGATGCCACGCTTAAACCCAAGGAAATTCCCATTGAAGATTTCTTTCATAAAATCGTGATGCTGCGTGACAGGCTTCGGGTGCTGGAGCAAAATATCAACAGCAGTAAAACCCTGAGCGATGAAGAAAAGGTCAACATTCAGCAATACATTACACGATGCTACGGCTCACTCACCACTTTTAATGTGCTGTTTAAAAATAAAGAGCAGTGGTTTGTGGGTGAGAAAGGTGCAAAAGAATAATACATTGCAGCAGGATGATTGTTGTACCAGTGCATTTAATCATGAGTCGGAGTATATGAACAGTAATAGAGGATGTGAAACGATGGAAGAATTTATAAGGGATTGGATATAAATTTTCTCTATTACGCAACGTCCCCATGTGGCCCACTCTGGCGCAAGCGTCTCGCTTGTGCCTACTACTAATTTAAACTACATAACTCAATTCAATAACTCCTTTCTTACCATGAAAATCTCTTGCACTGCTGTACCAATAATCTTCCTCATGTTCTGCAAAACCTGCTTCCACAGGATTGCAGTGAATGTAATTCAATTTCTGATGAAACATGTCAATCGTAATCAGTTCTATCGGTTGGTTATGCTGTTGCCATAACTGCCAGTCTTTATTGTTCCCGTTTTTTAATCCCGCCCGTTGCATCATCCATAACATCCACTCCTTTCTGCTTTCTCCCGGATGGCTTTCAATTGCTTTGCGCAGGCTTCTGGAAGTAAAGCTTTTCATCTCGCCAATTACCTTTTCTAATGGCCTCCCTTTTGTTCCAACTATCATGTGCACGTGGCTGCTCATAATACACCACCCATATATCTCCAGATCTTTTTCTTTTTGACAATATCTCCAGCTTTCAATCAAAATGTCTTTGTACTCTTTCCTGATAAATAAATCTATCCAGTACACTACGGCAAAACTGATAAAATATAATTTATCATTCTCCCCACTCTGGCGCAAGCGTCTCGCTTGTGCCTACTACTAATTTAAACTACATAACTCAATTCAATAACTCCTTTCTTACCATGAAAATCTCTTG